>Ga0208127_1000857_pt1 | contig 15575 bp, 13 predicted proteins | sample ETNtaG_6_FD_185751 | JGI IMG/M metagenome (GOLD analysis project Ga0208127, IMG submission 185751) | Marine microbial and viral communities from oxygen minimum zone, Eastern Pacific Ocean - ETNP201306SV45 (SPAdes) (version 2) | ecosystem: Environmental > Aquatic > Marine > Oceanic ...
CCATTTATATTGGTTTTTGTAGTACCGGCTGTAGTTATAATATATTGTTCTTCATCAGTTTTTAGATATTCTGTGAATAGATCAGTATTAGGTTTGTGTCCAATAGCGATGAAAATACCTTCTAGAGGAATTTCTCTGATATTATTAGTTTTAACATGTTGTATTTTAGCAGCCGTTACAGCTTTAGGGCCATCCTTGCCAATGATGTCTAATAATACAGAATCCCAAATAGGTTCTATTTTAGGGTGTTTCAGTAGCCTTTCTTGTAGAATTTTTTCTGCCCTTAACTCATTCCTTCTATGTAATAGAATTACTTTCTTTGCATGATTTGTTAAATAAAGAGCTTCTTCTACAGCTGTGTTTCCTCCCCCTACTACCATTACAGTTTGATTTTTAAAGAAGAAACCATCACAAGTTGCACATCCTGATACACCAAATCCTTGATATGTCATTTCATTTTCTAACCCTAACCATTTTGCTTGAGCGCCAGTAGCGATAATAACTGACTGAGATTGATATTCTGTACCAGTTTCATCCCACGCTTTAAATGGCTTTTTTGAAAAGTCTACTTTGTTAATCCGGTTATAAATTATTTCTGTTCCAACTTTTGTAGCTTGTTTGTTCATTTGCTCCATTAACCATGGACCTTGTATAATATCTGCAAATCCTGGGTAATTTTCTACATCTGTTGTGATGGTTAGTTGTCCTCCTGGTTCTGATCCGGTTACTAATATTGGTTTTAGATTTGCTCTTGCTGCATAAATAGCTGCTGTATATCCTGCTGGTCCTGATCCTATTATTAGGACTTTTGTATTTATAATTTTGTTACTCATTTTTTTATAAGTTATATTAGCTTAGCTAGTTTATATAGAGTTGTTTAATCAATCAACCTATATATTAACCAGCTCATTAATTAGTGAGTTATACGTAAAATACTAAATAATGTAATCCTGCATTTACAATCTCAATTCACATCTATATATATGATTAAATCATGAGGATGAAGTAATATTAATAATATCTAAAAGGTATATATGAAACTTGGTTTGATTGCAGATAAAACAGAGATTGCACATGATTCTTATATAAAACTTACAGAGAATTATAGTTTTATAGAAGATGAGCAGCAACTATCTACAGTAGATTATATTGTGATTCTTGGAGGAGACGGTTTTATGCTTCATTCTTTACATAAATTTATGGATCTAAATATTCCTTTTTATGGGATGAACTGCGGGACTATAGGTTTCTTGTTAAATGAATTTTCGGGTGATAGTTTAAATGACAGAATTCAAGATGCCAAAGTAGCAAAGATTTCTCCTTTATCTATGAAAGCGATTGATACAAAAGGACAAACCCATGAAGCTCTTGCTTTTAATGAGGTTTCGCTGTTAAGAGAGACTAGGCAGTCGACTAATATAGAAATTCAAATTGATGGTAAAACAAAGATTACTTCTTTGGTAGGAGATGGGATTTTGGTGGCTACCCCTGCTGGTAGTAGTGCTTACAATTTTTCGGTTAGAGGACCTATTATTCCTTTGGGAGATGATTTGTTAGCTCTTACGCCAATTAGCCCGTTTCGTCCTAGGGGGTGGAGGGGAGCTCTGTTGCCTGGTAAGACGGAAGTTAATTTTATAGTGCATAGTTCGCATAAAAGGCCGGTTAGTGCAGTGGCTGATTTCTTTGAGTTTAGAGATGTCAAAGAAGTTATGGTTAAGCGTCATCGGGAAAAGAACGTGACTTTGCTATTTGACCATGCTAATCCCCTGGAAGATAAGCTTATTACAGAGCAGTTTTTATAAAATTGCTAAACAGTCCTTCGGCTATTACCTCACTGTGCTTTTTAGTAGTGGAATACTGAATTATATTTACTTGGGACGGACCGGTGTAAATATAATGGATTTTTTGTATTGGCATCATGGGGTTATATCTTTGATTTTTCTTTGGGAATATGTTATAATCCTTTTTTGATGTTAACAAATTGTGAGAGGTGTGATATGCGTAGAGATATGAAAAGCCATGATAGAAATAATTCATTAGTAAATCCCAAATTACGAGAAACTGTAGTTTCCTCTGTTTATGGTTATTTTGGGCAGAATTTAAATGATAAAGAGTTAAGTAAAAAATTGGATAAACCGAAAGTACAGGAGTTAGTAAATGCAATAGAGGATGCATTTAATAGAGTCAGTGAGTATTATACTTCTCATGTAAATAAACAAGTGATGAATGGAGGTATGTTTGGTGGTATGCATAGTAAGTTTACAGTCTCTTTAGTTTCTGGGTTAAAAGCAGAGAAAGTGGTTCAAAAAGTTGGTAAGTTTGGTAGTAAACTAGTTGTTAAGAATTTGGATAAAGTTGCTGGATGTGTGGCAGGTGCTTATGAGGAGGCTAGTCAATTTATGAAAGAAGTAGATATGGTTATGGTAAATGCTAAGAGCGACATTATTGATGACAAAATGAAGGAAAGAAAATCGTCGCAGGTGGACCGAGAGCTTCAACGTAGGCTGGATGCTTTAAATGATCGTAAGGGGCCTTCGATTTAGACAATAATTGTTAGAAATCCGAAACACGGCCCTTAATATGCCAGTCACCATGTCTGGTGGGTTCTGGGCCTTTTGGTCCTCCTATTTCTTCTGTTTTAGTAGGGGGTGTTTGGGGGGTGTTATTGCTAGTTGAAGGTGGTTTTGTAGCTTTACCTTTCTTTTTATTTGTCATATGTCTATAAATTTTGTTGTGTGTATTTACTAGAGTTATAGGTTTTTTAGTGATTTGGCAAGGAGAAGGGTTAGTTCTTAATATATTAAAACATTCTGAATCTAATATTATCATTACTTTATTTACTCCTGATAAAGGGATTATGAAGATGTTAGTTAGAGGAGGGCAAAGTAAAAAAAGAGCTGCTATATTTCAAGATGGGAATGTGATTTCTTGTGTATGGAAGGCAAGATTAGAAGAGCATTTAGGGAGTGTTTCTTCAGAGGCAATTGTAGAAAATTTTGCGGCTAAATTTTTATTTGTTAAGAATAAGCTTCTTGCTCTTAAGACTATCTTAGAGCTCCTTACTATGGCCACTAAAGCTGGTGAGGATTATCCGGTGTTATATCAAATTACTATTGAATTTTTGTCTAAGGTCCGTGATTCAGATTTGGAAATTGAAGATTATATTAATTATGAATTAGCATTTTTGTCGCAAATTGGTTATGGTCTTAATCTTAAAAAATGTTCGGTTACTGGCAGTAGTGAGAATTTATATTATGTATCTCCAAAAACAGGATGTGTGGTGACCAAGGATGTGGGACAGAAATATCATGATAAATTAATCATATTACCAGATTTTATGCAAGGTAGGAAAAAGGGTGATATAGATGTAGCTAGGTCATTTAATTTGACAGGTTATTTTTTAGAAAAATATTTGTTAATTCCCAATGGTTTAAAAATGCCTTATAGTAGAAATCAGTTGCAGTTAAGTTTTGGTTAGTGATCTAGTAGAGAGGGAAGCTCTACTTGCAAAATAAGTTTCTTTTTATTATATTTTGTTTACTTAAAAATTAACGAAAAATAACATGAGAGAAGTTAAAATTGGTAATTTTGTTATCAGTAATGAGCAGCCATTATCGCTAATTGCTGGTCCTTGTCAGATGGAGTCTAGGGATCATGCATTAATGACTGCTGAGAAAATTCTTAAAATCTGTGATAAATTAAATATCAATCTGATTTATAAATCATCTTTTGATAAAGCAAATCGTTCAAGTGTGCATTCTAAAAGAGGTATAGGGCTTGAAAAAGCGTTGCCGATTTTTTCAGAAATTAAAAATACGTTTAATATTCCAACCCTAACAGATATTCATTCTGAGAAACATGCTGAAATTATAGGTCAGTCGGATGCAATTGATGTGTTGCAGATTCCTGCATTTTTATGTAGGCAGACTGATTTGTTAAAAGCAGCAGCTGATACAGCAAAAGTTGTTAATGTGAAAAAAGGGCAATTTTTAGCGCCTTGGGACATGAATAATATAGTAGAAAAATTTAAGCATTTCGGTAATGAGAAGCTAATGCTTACTGATAGAGGGACGAGCTTTGGATATAATACTTTGGTTTCTGATATGAGAGGTTTAGCTATTATGGCTGAAACAGGGTGCCCTGTGGTGTATGACGCTACCCATTCTGTGCAACAGCCAGGAGGGCTAGGGGGAGTTTCTGGAGGGCAAAGGCATTTTGTTAGAACTCTAGCTAGGGCAGCTGTAGCTGTTGGGGTTGCTTCAATATTTGCTGAAGTGCATGAAGATCCTGATAATGCGCCGAGTGATGGTCCTTGTATGCTGAACCTTAATGAGTTAGAAGGGTTTTTGACTCAGATTAAAGAGATCGACAATGTAAGTAAAAAATATAATTAAATTAATAGGTAGATTGATGGTAGAAATTGCTGAAGTAAAAGCTAGAGAAATTATAGATTCTAGAGGAAACCCTACAGTGGAAGTGGATATTATATTAAGTGATAATTCTTTTGGTAGGGCTGCTGTGCCAAGTGGAGCATCTACAGGAAAGTTAGAAGCTATTGAATTAAGAGATGGTGATAAGGCTAGATATTTAGGAAAGGGAGTGCTTAATGCTGTAAATAATGTAAATACCATAATAGCTAAAGAGATAGTATCTTTTCCTGCTTTCAACCAGGCTCAATTTGATGAAAAATTAAATTTGCTTGATGGTACAGATAATAAAAACAAGCTAGGAGCTAATGCGATTTTAGGTTGTTCTCTTGCTTATGCTAAAGCATGTAGTGCTTCTAAAGGAGTGTCTTTATTTCAATATTTGGGAGGCAAAGAGGCAGTTACTATGCCTATTCCAATGATGAATATTATTAATGGAGGTGCTCATGCTGATAATCCAATTGATATTCAGGAATTCATGATTATGCCTTTTGGCGCAGTAGATATTAAAGATGCTGTTAGAATGGGAGCAGAGGTTTTTCATAATTTAAAAAAACTTTTAAAAGCTGATAATTTGAACACGGCTGTTGGTGATGAAGGTGGTTTTGCGCCTAATATATCTTCAACAGAATCTGCGATTGAGTATATTATTAAGGCGGTGAAAAATTCTGGCTATGAAATTGGTAAGGATATTATGCTTGCATTAGATGCGGCAGCGTCAGAATTTTATGAGAATGGGAAATATAACTTACAAGGAGAAAACAGTATTTTAACCAGTTCAGAGATGGTTAGTTATTATGCTGATCTTTGTGCTAAATATCCTATTTTTTCTATCGAAGATCCGATGGCTGAAGATGATTATGAAGGATGGAAAGAAATTACTAATAGATTAGGAGACAAGGTTCAATTAGTTGGGGATGATTTGTTTGTAACTAATAGTAAAATTTTACAAAAAGGAATTGAGCAAAATATGGCTAATAGTATTTTGATTAAGGTTAATCAAATTGGTACTTTGACTGAAACTTTGGATGCAATAGATTTAGCTCACAAAAATAATTATAGTGCAATTTTATCCCATCGCTCCGGTGAAACTGAAGATACAACTATTTCTCATATCGCAGTTGCAACTAATTGTGGTCAGATAAAAACAGGATCATTATCAAGAGCGGATCGTACAGCGAAATATAATGAATTAATCAGAATAGAAGGCCAGCTTGAAGCTGGAGACGTTAGAGAGTTGAGGTATGGGGTATAGAGGCTTTATAGGGGCTAATTGAAATATTAGTTGTTGTAAATCAGGTATGTTTTTTCCTTGTTTTGTCTATGGGTAGGTAGAAGAGATTACATAAATTGATATGTAAATCAAAACCATAGTAGTTGATTGAAGGAAGGAGCTTTGAATAAAATTATTAATGCTAACCGAAAATAATAAAAGAAAAAATGAAGAAGTATAATGTTGCTATAGTTGGAGCTACTGGAAATGTTGGTAGGGAGTTGCTTACTTTGTTGTATGAAAGGAATTTTCCGGTAGAGAAAGTGTTTGCAGTTGCATCTGAGCGTTCTAAGGGAAAGGAAGTTTCTTTTGGGAAGGATGTGATTGTTGTGGAAGATATACAGGAATTTGATTTTTCTAAGGTAGATATTGGACTATTTTCTCCGGGAGCTAGCGTTTCTAAAATATATGCTAGAAAGGCTGCAGAGAAAGGATGTGTGGTGATAGATAATACTTCTTATTTTAGAATGGATAAGGATATTCCTTTGGTTGTTCCTGAAGTAAATAGTGATGCTATTAAGGATTATAAGAAAACTAATATTATTGCTAACCCTAATTGTTCTACAATCCAAATGGTGGTTGCGCTTAAGCCGCTTCATGACATTGCAAAGATTAAGAGAGTGGTGGTTTCTACCTATCAATCGGTATCTGGTGCAGGGAAGGCTGCTATGGATGAGTTGTTTGATCAGACTAAGGGAATATTCATGAATGAGAATCTGGAGCCGAAAAATTTTTCTAAGAAAATTGCTTTTAATGCCATTCCGCAAATAGATGTATTTATGGATGATGGGTCTACTAAAGAAGAGTGGAAGATGATTAATGAAACTAAGAAGATTCTTGATTCCGACATAGAAGTTAGTGCAACTTGTGTTAGGTGTCCGATTTTTGTTGGGCATGCAGAAGCAGTAAATGTGGAATTTGAAAATGATATTTCCGAAGAGCAAGCAAGAGAAGCATTAGAAAATGCTCCTGGTGTTATAGTTGCTGATAGAAGAGAAGATGGAGGCTATATTACCCCTGTTGAATCAGTTAGGGAGGATCCAGTATTTGTGTCGCGTTTAAGGAAAGATAATTCTGTTAAAAATGGTATTTCAATGTGGGTTGTAGCAGATAACCTAAGAAAAGGAGCTGCCCTAAACACAATCCAAATCGCCGAACAGCTAGCCAGCTTGAAGCTGGACACTTAAGGGAGGTTTGGTATGGGGGATAGTTAGTGTTATGGGGCGAATTGTGAGTTGGTTATGTGGATTTTACCTTTCGTTTTTACTCATTGTACTCCATGCCGCCGCAGCCCGCCACCTCGTACCGCGTAGCTCGTCACCTCGTACCGCGCAGCCCGTCATCTCGCACTTGATGCGAGATCTGCCTTAGTTTTTGTTATAGATACCGGATCAAGTCCGGTATGATGTTGGAGGTTTTGGGTATGATGTTGTTGGAGGTTTGGGTGTGATGCTGGGAGTTTTGTGAGAGGGGTGGTGTGATGCTAGTTGAGTCAAGGTCTGGCTGAGTTATATGGTAATTGAATTATGAGTGTGAGGTAATGAGAAGGGTATTAGATTATCGATAATATAAATCCTATTAACCCGCCAAATACTCCTCCCCATACTACTAGCCAGCCTAGGTGTTTTTTGATCATTTTTTGGATGATTTCTTTTACTGATTCGGGGGTTAGTTGGTTTAGTCTTTGATCTATGATGTTGGTGATTTCAGATTGGAATTTGTTTTCGATGATTTCTTTATTGCCAGATTTTCCTAAGTCTTGTAGAGTTTTTTCTATTGTAACTTCTAATTGTTTTATCATTGGTTCTTTAATTGGCTCAAGGGCTTCTTTGCCTCCTATCATAGCAAGCATGTTTCCTAACGGAGATTTGACTATGCTTTCTACTAGGTCGTTAAATATTTTTTCAAAATCTATATGTTTTTTTAGTTCGGAATTTGTTGGTAAGAAATTTTTATTTGATAAAAAATTACTAATATTTTTCTTGGTAAAAAATTCGTTTAGAATTAAATCTTTTATTCCTTGTTTGAATTCGCTAAATCTTCTTGGTATTACTCCTGATCCGTACAAAAAAGGCACTTTGTCAAATAACATATATACTGCTAACCAATTTGTGATCGCGCCAGAAAATGCGAAGAATCCTATGTTTAAAATGATTTCCTGGTGGCTACTTTGAGTGGTTAGGCCTATTAATATTATGATTAATGAGATGATGTTAGTGATTAGTCCTTTGTGGGGTGCTAGATGTTTTCTCATTTTTTTGTTAATTTTAGTTAACATTGTAAGTTTTAGCTGGCTTTGTGAATTTAATAAATCTGTCGACCTTGGTTGAGGTTCTTACTTTAAAGTGTCTTTTAATGGAGAAAGAAGTAATTTTATATGTTCTTTTGCTGCTGGGTTGATATCTTGAATTTCAACCATTTGAGTGATTTGATCTATTACTTCTAGTGGGTTTTTTGATTTTGCTAGGCTTTTTCCAAGAAGAATTGATAATAATATATCGTGAGCTTGCAAGATATCAGTTAATGCCATTTCGTTTTGATCAGCATTATTAGTATCAGGATTGTTATTTTCTTTAGTCATAGGAGTTTATTTGTTGTTAGGATCATGAATTATCTTCAAATAATGTGTTTTGTCAAATTTAGTGTTTGTGGTGTGGTGTAGATACCGGATCAAGTCCGGTATTGTATGACTAGGAGTGGAAAGTTGGAGGGCGGAGAGAGAGTGCTGGATGGATAGGGAAGAAAGAGAAAGGGTGAAGGGAATTGGATGCTGGCTTATTATGAATAATTTGATAGTGTGTGGGGTGAAGTACTAACTCACACTAAATAAGTATGACAACTCACAAGCCAATTCATGAATTATCTGATATATTAATTAGCCGTATTGCAGCAGGGGAGGTGGTTGAGAGGCCTGGGTCTGTGGTTAAGGAATTGGTTGAGAACTCGCTTGATGCTGGTAGTAGTCTAGTAACTGTTAAAATTGTGGCTGGAGGAAGAAGTTTGATTTCCGTGCAAGATGATGGATTGGGAATAAAAAAATCTGAATTGCCTTTAGCGATTAAAAGACATGCTACTTCTAAAATTGAAGGAAATAATTTGCTGGAGATATCAAGTTTTGGTTTTAGAGGAGAAGGGCTTGCTTCTATTGCTAGTGTTTCTAAATTGGAATTAGTATCTAAATATTATGAGGATGACCAGGCTTATCAGATAAATATTGATGGTGGTAAAGCAGAAGAAATATCTAGTGGGGTTTTAAGTAAGGGGACAATTATTACAGTAAGAGATTTGTTTTTTGCAACTCCTGCAAGGTTAAAGTTTTTAAAATCTGAAAGAAGTGAGAATATTTATATTACAGAACTTATCAAAAAATTTGCACTAGCGCATCCTAAAGTGTCATTTAAATTAATAATTAATGATAAAGAGGTTCTCTTTTATAAAGAAACAGGTTTTGAAGAAAGGTTGGTTGAGGTTCTAGGTAAGGAATTTATGAGTAATTCTATATCTCTATCTTATAAACAAGGAGAATATGAATTTAGTGGTTATATTTCGCTTCCGACTTACAATAGAGCGAGTAACAATTTGCAATATAGTTTTATTAATTCGAGGCTAGTTAAGGATAAGATTATTCTGAATGCGATTAAGGTTGCCTATCAGGATTATCTTGCAAAAGATAGATATCCAGCTTGCGTGATATTTATTAACCTGCCTTATCATGAAGTGGATGTTAATGTTCACCCTGCTAAAAGTGAAGTTAGATTTCGAGATAGCCAAAAAATACGTAATATGTTAATTGCGGCGCTTAAAGATAGTCTGGCAAAGGGTGCTTTTAAAGCGGCGCCGGAAATTGCGCAAAAGACTTTAGCAAGTTTTAATGTTGGTCAGAGGCAGGATATGGATGATGGTAATAGATCCCGGATCAAGTCCGGGATGACGGATGGTGTAGGGCGGAGTGAAGCTACCGGTAGGTTACCATGCTCTGTTCCCCATGATGGGGATGATAGTTATTGTACTGAGTCCCCTCTTCATTATGTTGAGTCCTCTCTTAGTCACACTGAGGTATCCCCTCATCATGCTGTGCCCTCTCCTAGTCATGCTGGGTCCTCCCCTTATCATGCTGAGTTCCCCCCTGGTCATGCCGGACTTGATCCGGCATCTCATGCGCAACCTTATAATAACCAGCATTCAAAATATTATAACTCTATCAATAGCGGAGTAGGAGAATCTTCTCCTACTTATCGGCAATCTCATATATCATCTACAGAAATAAACCGTGCTATTGAAGCTGGTATGCCAGAAGAGCAGGCTAATTTAGCTTTTAGTAAAGAAGAGCTTTCTCCTATGAAGGAAGATATCTCTAACCAGATTGTTGAGGAATATATAGACTATCCTTTAGGTAGCGCGGTTGCGCAGCTGCATAAGACCTATATTATTTCTCAAACGAAAGACGGGTTAATTATTGTTGATCAACATGCAGCGCATGAGAGGTTAGTATATGAAAGACTAAAGACTTCATTAAAGGAAAGTAATATCAAAACCCAAAAGCATTTATTTTCAGAGATAGTTGAGCTTGAACCAGAGCATTTAAGTGAGTTGTTGGAATATCAAGAAAAGCTAAAAGAATTTGGTGTGGTGATTGAGAAATTTGGTTCTAAAGGAGTTACTATAAAAGAAACTCCAGAGGTTTTTCAGGAAATTGATATTAAAAGATTTATCAAAGACTTAAGTGACAATGTTATAGAATATGGTGAGCTTCTAAATTTAGAAGAAAAATTTACTGAAATTTATGGTAACTATGCTTGTAAAAATTCTGTAAGAGCAGGACGAAAACTAAATATATATGAGATGAATCAAATGCTTAGAGATATGGAAAAGACTCCGTTTTCTGGGCAATGTAATCATGGTAGACCTAGTTATGTGGAGTTAAAGAAAGGTGATCTGGACAAGCTGTTTGGAAGGTAGTATTTAAATGATTGATGATATTTGCATTGATTGCTAAACCCTAGTTAACGCTCATCTAGTTGACATTTTTGCAATTGTTTGTTAAAATACGAGTTACTAATGGAGAATTAATTAAGGTGAATATATGACTAGGCGTTCAAAACGTAATGACAATAAGAGTAATCAGCCACAGCTTACTGCTGCAGAAAAGGAAAGAATATCGGAGATAGATGTTGAATTATCAAGGATGCCTCAAGGGAAGTTTGGGCGTGCTAATTGGAATCAAAATCTAAAGCTTATTGGTAACCCTTTGCAACAATCTGAGTATGCACCTATGCATCAGAGGGTAGCTCAGGCAGCTGCAGTGGTAGGTGCATTAGTGGTAGCAACGGCGTTAGCAATGACTGGTGTTGGGTTGATGGAAATGATGTGGGGAGTCAAAGAGTCTACGTCGGTTCTTGAAGCTATTCCTGATTTTGGTAAGGGGGTGGCAACTGCTGCTGTTCCTATGGCTTTAGTAGCGGCTCCTGTAGTAGTGGCAAGTAGGAAAATGAATAAAGGACCAGGTAATTCTATACAGGAGAAGTCGGAGGCATTAGGTAGAGAAAAAGTCCAGATACAAAATAAGAAACCTATTGAGAATACTAAAGTGAAGAACGCGGAATATGCTCTAACACTAATGACAGGAGCTTTAGAGGATATAGGTTCGGTAGATCTAGCTAATGTTCATAAGAGAGAGGAAAGTTTGAAATATTTACAGGAATTTACTGCAAGGTTAGATAATTTTACTAATAATGAAGTGGGTAACACAGCCAAAGCTAAGTTAGACGACTTTGTGCGACATTCTACTAAATTTGATAGATCAGCATTGGCGTATGGTAATATGTATGATATTGCTGCTACTAATGATAATCGTAATGTGACTATAGCAGAGTTGGGGGCTGCAATTCCGTGGGATCCAGATGTTGATAACCCGCCTGCTTTAACAAGGAATCACCAAGGACAACAGGCTGGGGATTTTTATATTGGTGCTAATGGGTTGTTTGTATGTACTAATCCTGATGCTACCGATGCTTTTCATGCAAATCAGGTGTGGCAACGGGTTGTTCCTACTGGGGATGGACATTATAAATTGTCTGGTAATAATATTGCAGGTGATAATTTGGCAGCAGCAGCAGGGGAACGAGTTGGAGCTAATGGAGAACCTGCTATAACCAGAAATCAGTTTTCTGATTTGTTTTGCGGTCGGCATGGTCATGCTCAGTCAGCTGCAGCGGCAATGCATGTGTCGACTGAATTTAATAATAAGGCTAAGCAGCATTTTGCTAATAAAGCAACTAACATTAAGGCTGATATAAATGCAGGGGTTCTTTCTGTAGTTGGTGCTGCTAAGCATTCTGCAAGAATGGAGGAATTTGACGCTATTTTAGAGAGTAGCCCAACTGGTATAACGAAATTGTCTGGTGTAGCTATCAGTGGAAGTGGTACTAGAAATATTAGTGCCCCATCAGATATTGCTTCTGCTGTTTTAATTAAAGGTGAATTAGAAAGGTAGGGGGGTGCTGAATTATTGATTATGTCTACATGTCGTATAAATGATTTTATCATGTAGGGAAAAGTTGATTGATGTTATAATGTGGGTTAGTAATTTGGTTCTAGCCTAACTAATCAAAGAAAAATGAAATTAAGTGAGTTTTTTGTTCCTTTGCAGAAGGAGGTTCCGCATGAGGCAGAGGTGGTTTCGCATCAATTGATGCTTAAAAGTGGGATGATTTTTAAGCAGGCATCTGGGCTATAAGTTTGCTTCCTTTGGGGCTTAAGGTTGTTGATAATATTTCTAAAATTATGAGGAAAGAACATGAAAAGATTTCTTGTTCTGAGATTTTGATGCCGATTTTGTAATCTGCGGAATTATGGAAAGAGCCTGGGCGTTATGATGTGATGATTATAGAAAATCTTGGTGGATACTGTTAGAGAAAATTAGCTGGTATTTGAATTATATTTTTTGTTAGTTTAGTAATTTCTTTTGCTTGGTTTATGACTATACCATAATTTAGATTATGTGTTCTTATAAAATCAGTTAATGAGCGGAGTTGTTTGATTGTAGTATGGCTGCTATATTTTATTTCTATCGGTATTAGGCCAAAATTGCCTTCTAAAATTAAATCTATCTCGGCTCCTCCTCTAGTTCGATAATGGTAATAATCACAACCAATAATTCCCTGTGCTTGAATTCCTTTTATAATTTCTTCTATAATGAATCCTTCGAATGATCGTCCTACGATTATATTGTTATAAAGATGTTCTAATTCAAAAATTTTGTTTAGAAAATGTAGTAATCCTGAATCCCTGATATACCCTTTTGGCATTTTTATTATAGATTTAATTTTTTTTGATTCATAACTGGGTAAGTTTCTCCATATAAAAGTTCCAGACACAATTTCTAAATATTCATGAATTGTTGGTTGAGAAATTTCTAAATCTCTAGCCAAATCTGATTTGTTGATAATAGTATTGGATAATGTGGTTAATATTTGTAAGAAACGACGGAAATTAATTTTGTTTAACTTAGGAAATAGTAAAGAAATATCTCTATTGATATATGTATTATTATATTGCTCAATCCAATTTAACCAAAAATCTTTTTTTCCATTAATCCTTGGTTCTGGATACCCACCATATAGCCAATGTTGGTTGATGTTTTTTAATGATATGCTAGTTTTTAGATTATGAAAATCGTCTATTTTATGCGTGCTAGATAAGATGTTATAAAATTCAGATAATTTTGTTTGATTAAACTCATTAGTTTTTAATGTCGGTAATTCAATATATGCTATTCTACCTGCTAAGCTTTCAGAAATGTTTTTTAATAAATCTGGGGAACTAGAACCTGTGAGAATAAAACGCCCTTTTGCTTGGCGATCATTATCAATAATTCCTCTTAAAATGGGAAATAAGTCAGGCAGTATTTGTGCTTCATCAATGATAACATTATGTGAATTTTGCTCAAAAAATAATAAAGGATCATAATTAATACGATCAAAATCACCTGGATTTTCTAAGTCAACATATAACCAATCAGGACATAATAACTTACTTAGAGTTGTTTTACCTGATTGTCTTGCTCCGATAATAGCAACTATAGGGAATTGATTTAAAAGAGTTTTAATATGATTTTGTATATTTCTATATATCTCCATATTTTATTTTCTATTAATATTGTTAGATTTAACAGTCTGTAACTTTTATGCGTATTTCAAAGTGTACGTTTGAAATACGCATATGTCAACCTTGCTATTATACCTTCGCTTAGCTGCTATATAATCATTAATATTTCAATTAGCCCCATACCAGTTTTATATTGCCTTTTCAGCACCTTCTCTAGCGTGTCCAGCTTCAAGCTGGAAGAAATAGTTGATTGATGGTATGATATCGGTTAAGAATTTGATATTAACCTAACTTATCAAAAAAATGAAATTAAGTGAGTTTTTTGTTCCTTTGCAGAAGGAGGTTCCGCATGAGGCGGAAATTGTTTCGCATCAATTGATGCTTAAAAGTGGGATGATTTTTAAGCAGGCGTCGGGATTATATAGTCTTTTACCTTTGGGAGTAAAGGTTATCGAGAGTATTTCTAGAATTATAAGAAAAGAACATGAGAAGATTTCATGTTCTGAGGTTCTTATGCCGATTTTACAGCCTGCTAGTTTATGGCAGGAGTCTGGGCGTTATGATGATTATGGGAAGGAGATGCTTAAGATCAAAGATAGGCATGATAGGGATATGTTGTTTGGGCCTACTAATGAGGAGGTAGTTACAGATGTTTTTAGAAAGAACATTAAAAGTTATAAAGATTTACCGCTTAACTTATATCAAATTCAGTGGAAATTTAGAGATGAAATTAGGCCTCGTTTTGGGGTGATGAGATCACGTGAGTTTTTAATGAAAGATGCTTATTCTTTTGATCTTGATGAAGAAGGGGCATTAAAATCATATAAAAAATATTTCAGTACTTATTTAAATATATTTCAGAAGCTGGGTGTCACGGCTATTCCAGTGAGAGCTGATAATGGAGCTATTGGTGGTGATTTGAGTCATGAGTTTCATATTTTAGCAGATACCGGTGAGAGCCAGGTTTATGCAGAGCAGGAATTATTTGATAATATCGAAAATAAGAATTTCAACTTTGAAGAAATTACTAAATTTTATAGTGCTGCTGATGAAATGCATGATCCTAAAAGGGTAGACGGAATTGTTTCTAGAAGAGGGATAGAAGTAGGGCATATTTTCAATTTTGGTACTAAATATTCTACTGCTATGAAAGCGCAAGTGATGGATGAATCAGGCAAGTTGATAGATGTGAATATGGGGTCTTATGGGATTGGAGTTTCCAGAGTAGCTGCTGCTATAATTGAGAGTTCTCATGATGATAAGGGAATAATTTGGCCTGAAGAAGTTGCTCCTTTTAAGGTGATAGTGAATCCTTTGAAGATGAAGGATGATGAAGTTAGAAATAAGGCATTAGAAATTTATTCTAAATTGCAGGATAAAGATGTTTGCGTATTGTTAGATGATCGTAACCAGTCCCCAGGAAAGAAATTTGCATCACATGATTTAATAGGAATTCCAAAACAAATAATTATTGGATCTAGATCTTTAAAGGAAGGAAAGGTGGAGATCAAAGATAGGAAAACCGGAGAAGCCAAGTTAGTGGATATGGATAAAGTTGTGGAGTTTTGTGAAATGTAGCACCAACCACCGTACCTTCGGTTTGCTAATAGAGTTGCATTTCCCTTTGCCCATTAGCAAATGATGCGGTGTATTATTTTTTATAATTATGTAGGTTCAAAATGAATATTTTATATCAGTTTCTAGTTTTATTTTTTGTTTTAGGTGGTTGTTATCAGGAAAAGGAAGAAGAGAATATTGAGAGGACGAAA
>Ga0208127_1000859_pt1 | contig 15564 bp, 18 predicted proteins | sample ETNtaG_6_FD_185751 | JGI IMG/M metagenome (GOLD analysis project Ga0208127, IMG submission 185751) | Marine microbial and viral communities from oxygen minimum zone, Eastern Pacific Ocean - ETNP201306SV45 (SPAdes) (version 2) | ecosystem: Environmental > Aquatic > Marine > Oceanic ...
GAAGCAACTCCTGCTGAAGCAACTCCTGCTGAAGCAACTCCTGCTGAAGCAACTCCTGCTGAAGCAACTCCTGCTGAAGATAGTCCCAAAGCAGACTAATCATAGCATCATTATCAGTAAATACCCCCAATTATCAGATAAAATAAGATGTGTTCAATTATTGGTTATTCTGGAAATGAAATTGCAGCTCCAATTATTGTAAAAGGACTAAAACGAATGGAGTATAGAGGATACGACAGTGTAGGAGTAGCAACTGAATCAGATAACGGAATTGAATTAAAAAAAGGAACAGGAAAAGTTAATGAAGTAAATTCCAAAGTACAATTAGACAGATTACCAGGAAAAATTGGGATTGGTCATACAAGATGGGCAACACATGGAAAAGTAACGGATCTAAATGCACATCCACATCCAAGCAATTCTGGAAAAATTGCAATTGTACATAACGGAATAATAGAAAATTTTGAAGAATTAAAAAAACAATTAGAAGAAGAAGGATATAATTTCAAAAGTGAAACAGATAGTGAAATTATTGCAAACTTGTTACAAAAAAATTATGAAGTAACAAAAAATGTAAAAGAAACAATCATGAAAACAGTTTCTGTAATCAAAGGACATTATGCATTTGTTGCAATGTTTGAAAATGGTCAAATTGCAGCAGCAAGATTTCACGAACCATTAATTGTGGGAGTTGGACAAGAAAATATTTTCTTATCAAGCGATGTTTTAGGTTTCATCGAATACACAGATAATGCAATTTACATGAAAAGTGGAAATTTTATTATTTTAGAAAATAAAGAATTTGAAATTTTAGATTTTAATGGTGAAAAAGTAAAACATGAAATTACAAAAGTTTCAAAAGAATTTGGAGATGCATATAAAGGAGATTATGCACATTTTACATTAAAAGAAATTTACGAGCAACCAGACGTAATTTTAAAAGCAGGAGAAACTACAGAAGAAGGAATTCAAAAAGCTGCAGAACTTATCAGAAATGCTAAAAACATCTACATTACAGGCAGTGGAACTAGCTATAATTCAGCATTAATTGCAAAACAAATTTTATCAAAATATGTCAAAATTAAGGCAGAGCCAATCATAGCAAGTGAACTACAATTTGCACCAGATACAATTGAAGAAAATTCAGTTTTAATTGCAATTTCTCAAAGCGGAGAAAGTGCAGATGTATTAGAAGCAGTAAGAATAACAAAAAAACTAAACTGTAAAATCATATCCATAGTCAATTTACTTACATCCTCTCTTACACGCAAAGGTGATGTAGTATTAGGAATGAATTGCGGACCAGAAATAGGGGTAGCTGCAACGAAAAGCTTTACGGCACAATTAATTCTACTTTACAAAATTGTACAAAAATTAAGTGATACAATTACAATTAATTTTGAAGAGTTCTCAAATTCAATTTCAAAAATATTAGAGAATACAAATAAAATTCAAGAAATTGCAAAAGAATTGAAACAAGTATCAGATATCTACATTTTAGGTAGAGGTGTTAATTATCCAATTGCAATTGAATCAGCATTAAAATTAAAAGAATTGACATACATTCATGCAGAAGGAATTCCAGGAGGGGAATTAAAACATGGTCCGCTTGCATTAATGGATACAGATGTTTTTGTTATCATAATTAATCCAAATGATTCAACTTATTCTGACACATTAACAAGTGCACGAGAAATTAAAGCTCGTGGTGCAAAAATTATCGGAGTGTCAGATATCGAAAGTGATGTTTATGATTTCTGGATAGAAATTCCAAAGATTAGTGAAATTTTGTATCCAATTTCAGAAATTATTCCAATTCAACTTTTGGCATATTATTCTGCATTAGAAAAGGACACAGATCCAGATTATCCAAGAAATCTAGCAAAATCCGTGACTGTAAAATAATAAAATTGAGATATCTAGGCTCCTGAAATAGTTCCAGAGATATCACGAATTTTTACTTCGTTGAGAATTTTTTCCATTATCTGCTGTTGTCCTCCTGCATTATCTATTGTCACCAAAAGCAAATTTCCACTTGGTAATGGAATTGTTGCACGTCGAAGTTTTTCATATACTGCCAGAGTGTATAATCCTTCACCAATTTTGTCATAGTGTTTTTCTCTAGAGCTCCATGCGCTAATTGCATGATGTATTGTTTCTTGAGTTTCCTCAGGAGACAAGTAAAGTTTGGTGTTAGGTTTTGAACCTTTTGCAAGAATTTCTCCAGACTTGTTTGTTACTGCAGCGAATCGTATGCAAGTATCCAAATGAAAGAGTCTGTTTAGCAGTGTATCGTATTGTATTGTTTGACTCATGGGAAATTATTCCAAAAGAGGAACATAACTATGATGAATTAAATTCAGAAAAGATGTTTAGTTTTTTGTCATAATCTAAAAATTTGTTTAAATTTTGTAATTAATTTTAAGAATCATTCAACAATAATTTGACCAGTCATCCAAGTATGTAGTATACAATAGTAATCATAAGTGCCTTTTTGAGAAAATTTTCTCTCATATGCGTCTCCAGTCATTAATACTTGAGAATCAAACAGTCCATCAGGTTTTGGATCAAATCCATCAACTGTTCCAGATGTAAATGTGTGAACACCTGTTCCATCAGTATTTGTCATGGTAACAACAGTACCAGATTTTATGGTCAATACACTTGGTGTGTAACAACCTGTTTCAACACAAGATTGCGAGAATCCAGATTCTTCTACTGTTCCAATTTTAGGAATTGGATAATCAGCATCTTCACCTACTGCAGATACTATAATTAACACAGTAACTACTCCTATAATTAATCCAAGAATACCGGATTTAGTAACCATGTCAAAACATGTGAAATTTCATTAAGATAAACATTTTCGTGCCTAATTTTCTACTTTTTTTCAAATATCAGGACTTAGATAATGAAGATAATCTATCATATTCTTTTTCTGCAAGATTCAAGAATTTTGCGGAATCATTACCAGTTTTGAGCATTGATGAAATAATACTACCACCAGCACCAGCACCTTCTTTTCCAAATCCTTCTGAAAATGCCTTTAATCCAGAATGTTTTGAATTACTTAATCCAGGATTTACAGAAATTGCAGGAATATCTGCAATCTGTTTTACAAGATTTGTAAAATTTGCATTTTCATCATTTGTGATATATGACGTAGTTCCAATTGCAGTATTTTCTTCATTAAATCCAATTTTAGATGCAAATGCCAAAACTGCAGTCATCTGGGTACCACCTGCCAACATTACTTTAGAAACAGCAGAAGCAGAACTTAACATTCCAGCAACAAAAGCAATCATAGGATCACCAACTTTTGCAAGTATACTATATGGATGATCAGAATCAATTCGTTTTATTGCAGAATCTACAACTTCATTTTTTAATTTAATTGGATTAGTAGGAATACTGGAACTTGTTTTTGCATCAAAATCAAAAGCTCGCAATACAGCTAAAGCAGTTGTTGTTCCACCAGGAATTGATTCACCAATAACTAAGCAATCAGTTAATGAAGCCATGTTTCTTCCGACAATTCTACCAAATTCAACTGCACTAGAAACTTCTGAATCAGTCATTGCTGGTTCAACAGAAATATTTTTTCCAAAAGATAAACCAGTTTCAACAAATGGTAATTGTGGAGTAATTTTACTTCCAGCATTAATTGTTAAATGAGGAATGCTGGCAGATTCTAAAGCTGTTTTAGTTAATAGAGCGGGAGTGGGTTTTCCATCAGGAGTCATTGGGATATTATCAATAGTCTTACAATATCCATAGTGAAGATATTCTGCATCTGCAGGAGGAGTATATTTCATAGAATCACTATCAGCACCTGCAATAGTAATTCCAGGGATTTCACATGTTTGAGTATATGACATGACAAAGGAGAGTAAAAATCGGCCAGATTTTACAGAATCAAGGAAATTTTGTGCCTGTTCAACATTGCCAAATAACTCAAAATCTTTCAAAATATCACTAACCCATCATATCTAAGAACTGTTGTTCGGTTCGTTTTTGCATTATCATGTTAGTCATTTTTTCTTTTCCGATAGTAGATGTTTCAGCAGGACCGTAATTGTGACCAGGATACAATACTAAATCATCATCCAAAGAATAAAGCACGTCAAAAAGACTGTGATAAAGTTTAGATGCACTACCCCCAGGTAAATCAATTCTACCACAATTTCCAACAAATAACGTATCACCAGAAAAAATTTTTCCATCACCAACTAGACAAATACTATCATTAGAATGTCCAGGAGTATGAAGAACCTTTAGTTTTGAATTACCAAATTCAATGAAATCTCCATCTTTTACAGTAATATCATTTTTCAATGTTGATGATTCATGTTGAACGATAGGAGCTTTTGTTGATGAAACCATTTCTTCATTGCCTCTAGTATGATCATCGTGATAGTGTGTATTAACAATGTATTTGATTTTTAAATTATTTTCTTTAATTATTAATTCTAATTCCATCAAATTCCAAGAAGGATCAACAATTAAGGATTCGTTAGTATCTTCATCAACAATAATGTAAGAAAAATTTTGCATTGGTCCAACAGGTATTTGATGTACTATCATACAATTCCCTCTTCAGCTTCAACAGGAATACCAATTTTTTCTGCATACAATTCACCAGTCAAATCCTTTCTTTTTGGAATTCCTTCCTTCATTTTATGAAATGTTACTGTCATGTCACATTTTGTGAAAATGTTTGCAGTGTTTCCGGTTTGAGGATCTAATCCAGATGGAACATCTACAGCAAATTTGTAGCAATCAGTATCATTGATGTAGTTGATTGCTGATGCATATGGTTCTCTAATTTCACCTGAAATTCCAGTACCTAAAATTCCATCAATAATGATATCTGGTTTGAAATCAAAATTCAAAGAGTTTCCAGACATCAAAGTAACAGAAGGCATTTTTTGTAAAATTGACCAATTCCAATTACTTTCTTCAGTTTTAATTTTTTCAGGTTCACCAAGAAGCATTACGGTGACTTTTGAACCATAACCAGCTAAATGTCTAGCCATAACTAAACCATCACCACCATTATTTCCCAAGCCTACAAAAATTAAGATATTTTTTGAGGCTACGTCATCGAATTTTGTAAGTAAACGTCTAACTGCTGCTGCTCCAGCATTTTCCATCATGAACTTTTTTAAAAAACCCATATCATGACCTTTATTTTCAATTTGATACATTTGATCTACTGTTATTTCCATACTTTACTTCAAAATTATTACCAAAATAAGAGTTTAGCAAACGGCTTTATCCTAGTTTTAAAATATTGTTACATGACATTAAAAAACGTTAAACCATCATTGAATAAAATTACAAAGTCGTTAGCTGTTACACAAGATTCAAGAGAATTTTTATTAAAAAACACCAGAGAAATAATTATTCTATGTAGTAAATCCATCATTGCAGTTCACAAAGGAGAATTAGTAACAGCAAAAAATAATTTGAAGCAAGCTGAAAAATTATTAAAAAAATATAAGAAAAAAGCAACGGGTCAATTAAGAAGATACCTTATTACTCCAGAACAAGAATATGTTGAAGCAGCATGTTTAATTGCAATTGTTGAAAAAAAAGATATTCCTTCAGATAAAAAATTAGCAGTAATGCCAGAATCATATGTTTTAGGATTACTGGATTGTGTTGGCGAATTAAAAAGAAGAGTTTTTGATGAAATGAGAAAAGGAAACATAGATGAAGCTATAAGATTTTTTGAAATAATGGAAAACCTATATCTTCAACTTTATACATTCTCGTTATACGATAAAGTGATTAAAGAAGCTAGGAGAAAAATTGATGTAAATAGAATTTTAGTTGATGATGTTAGATCGGCAATTACAGAAGAAAAAAGACGAATTGAATTAATTAAAGCATTAGAAAAGTTAGAAAAATAAATTTTAGTGCGGGCGATGGGATTTGAACCCACGAACTCCTGAGAGACTAGCCCCTCAAGCTAGCGCCTTTGGCCAGGCTGGGCGACGCCCGCAACGAAATAACCTTGTATGGTTTTTATAATCCTTGACGACTTTTTTCATCGTGTTAATTCCTGTTAGATGTTTTACCTGTGGAAACTTAATTGCAGATAAATTCGATGATTATCAAACTAAATTAAAAGCAGGAGAAGATCCTGAAAAAGTTCTAAATGATTTACAAATCAACAGATACTGTTGTAGAAGAATGCTTTTGACTACTGTAGAGACAATTCAACAAGTAATTCCATTCTATGAATCAATTCAGAAAAGAAAACAAGAAGTTCAATCTGAATTAGATTAATTTGTCTAAAATTACTTCTATTGAAGGACGCATTTTATTCAATAGTAGAGGCAGTAAAACAATCGAAGTTGATGTAAAATCAGACAATAAATTCCTTGGAAGAGTTTGTGCACCATCAGGTGCAAGTGTAGGAAAATATGAAGCAACAAGCTTTCCTAGTGGAGGCCCTCAAGAAAGTCTAAAAATCCTAAAGGAAAATTCACAAAAATTTATCGGATTAGATTCATCAGATTTGAAAACAATTCATGATACATTGAGAAGTTTAGATAATACTAACAATTATTCAGTTATTGGTGGTGCACTTGCTTTTGCTGTAACAATTGCTTCAATGGAATCAGCATCACAATCATTAGAACAACCATTATTCAAAACATTATCTCCAAATTCTGAAGCTAAATGTCCATTCCCATTAGGAAATATTTTAGGCGGGGGTGCACATGCAGGACCTGGAACCCCAGACATACAAGAAATTTTAATTTGTGCAACAGGTTCAAAAACTATTGAAGATGCAATTGAAACAAATCTAGCAGTACATAAGGAACTAAGAAAAGTTTTGGAAAAGGAAGATCCTAATTTTACTAACGGAAGAGGAGATGAAGGAGGATGGGCACCAAAGTTAGAAAATCAAAAAGCATTAGAAGTTTCAGCAAAAGCTTGTGAGAATTTAGGTTTCACTTTAGGTAAAGAAGTATCATTGGGAGTAGATTTTGCATCATCAACACAATGGAATGAGGAAAAAGGAAAATATCTGTATGACAGAGCTGGATTTGAAAATACAACAAGCGAACAAATTGATTTTGCTGCTGATATTATTGATAAATTCAAATTAATTTATGCTGAAGATGCAGTTCATGAAGAAGCATTTGAGGACATGGCAGAATTGACTGCAAAATTCCCAAATACATTAGTTACAGGGGATGATTTGACGGTAACCAGTAAAGATATCCTAACAAAGGCAATTGACATTAAAGCATGTAATGCAGCAATCTTGAAAGTAAACCAAGCAGGTAGTCTACATGATGCATTAGAATTTGCAAATGTTGCAAATCAGAACAATATCAGATTAATCACATCACATAGATCTGGAGAATCCACAGACTCACAGATTTCACACATAGGAATTGCAACAAAATCAAAAATGCTCAAAGTAGGCGTGGTAGGAGGTGAAAGAGTAGCTAAATTGAACGAATTATTACGTTTATCAGGGTATGATTTTATATGTGGCATGGCGGAGATTTAAAATCGGCATGAGTGAACAAACAGAAGCAATAGACATTAAGAAAAAAGTCATTTCAACTGGGATCAGAGTTGGAACACAAGTTAAGACCAAATTCATGAAACCTTTCATTACCAAAGCCAGTCCAGAAGGACTCTATATGCTAGACATTGATATGACTCTAGCAAAAATAGAAACATCAGCTAAATTCATCAATAGATTAGGAGCAGAAAATATCATTGTTTGTTCTAGTAGACGATATGCAGAAGTTCCTATTGAAAAATTCTGTGAGATGACAGGAGCTAAGCATCATCTTGGAAGATTTATGCCAGGAACATTGACAAATCCATCATTACCATATTACATTGAACCAAAATTAGTTGTTATTTCAGATCCTGAAGTAGATGAACAAGCATTAATTGAAGCAACTAATGCAGGAATTCCAGTAGTTGGAATTGCAAACACTGACAACATTACATCAAAATTAGATATTATCATTCCAGCAAATAATAGAGGAAGAAAATCACTAGCAACAATTTACTGGTTACTAGTTAGACAAATTCTCATTGAGAAAGGGGAGTTAAAAGAAAATGAATCAATGAAATATGAAATTGATGATTTTGAAGCAAAGATTACCGAAGAGGAAATCGAATAGAAAATTTCAAGTGTTTAATTGAAATCTAAAGCATCAGCTCCAGGAAAAGTTATTCTGTTTGGCGAACACTTTGTTGTTTATGGAATTAAATCAATTTTATGTTCTATCAACAAAAGAGTTACAGTAACTGCAGAAAAAACTAATGAAAGAAAAATTTCAATTAATTCAGAGATTGGAACGTTAGTTTTAGATCCGGATGAATCAATTACAAAAATTAATTCTCCACTAAAACCATTTTATTATTTAGCAAACAAAGCACTCAAAGATCAAAATGAAGGATTAAAAATTCAAATTGAATCAGAGATTCCATTAGGGGCAGGATTAGGTTCATCATCAGCATGTTGCGTAGCAGGTGCGGCAGCAATTTTTAAAGTATTTGGAGAAATTTCAAAGGAGAGAATATTAGAACTTGCTATTGAGGCTGAAAAAACAATTTATCAAAATACATCAGGAGCAGATTGCACAGTTTCCACATATGGAGGATTAATGGAATATGATAAAAATAATGGATTTAGAAAAATTGAAGATGAGCCTAATTTTCAATTAGTAATTGCAAATTCAAACATTAAACATTCAACTGAAACAATGGTTTCAAAAGTAAAAGAGTTTGAAAATAAAAATAAAGAAAAATTCCACGAATTGTCAAATTTAGAATCAAAATTAGTCAATGATGTTTTAAAATTAATTAAAGAAAATAAGATTGAAGAAATTGGAGAAAAATTAAATTTAAATCAAAAATTTTTAGAGGAAATCGGTATCTCTAATGAACAATTAGAAACTATGATCAAAATTGGACAAAAATCATCATATGGTGCAAAGATAACAGGTTCCGGTGGTGGCGGATGTATTTTTGCATTAACAAATGATTCAAATTTAGAATATACCTTAAAGGAATTTACCAATAAAGAATACGAATGTTTTGCAGCAAAGATAGATTTCAAAGGACTGAACACTTTTTAATTGATTAATTGGTTTGGTACAACATGATTCTAATAAAATTAGGTGGTTCAATTATTACAAATAAAGAAAAACCATTATCAGCAAGAAGAAAGACAATTGACAATTTAACAAAAAGTTTGAAAAAAATTAAAGAACCAATCATAATTGTTCACGGCGGAGGATCATATGGGCATTATTGGTCAGTAAAATATGATATGCATACCAAAGAAAGAAAATACGATATCAGAGGGGTTTCAATTATTAAAAATTCAATGATAGATTTGAATAAAATAATTTTAGACTCATGTTTGGAAAATAAATTAAATCCATATTCTTTACCCCCAACTGATTTTATGTCAGGTAACAAACCAATTTCAAAAAAAATTAAAGAAGTTGAAAAAATAGCAAAATCAGGCTTAATTCCAGTTACATATGGAGATGCATTATGGTTTGGTCAAAATAAAACATACATTTTATCAGGAGATAAAATTATGACTCATTTTGCAAAAGTTCTAAAACCAAGATTGTGTATTTTTGCATTAAATGAAGATGGGCTATATTCTGATCTTAAATCAAAAAAATTAATTTCAGAATTAAAAGGAACCATGCCATCAATATCAGAAAATAAAATGGATGTTACGGGAGGAATGACTAGGAAAGTAGAAGAAGCAATTAAAATTTCTAAAATGGGTATGAATGTATTTTTTGTTAATGGAAAAAAACCAGAAAGAATTGTAAAAGCTGTTCAAAATAGAGAGTTTAAAGGAACCATGTTTAAAGGAAAAAGAAATGCCTGAAGAATTTGTTATATTAGTAGATGAAAATGACAATCCCATAGGATTAGAAGAAAAAGTAAAATGCCATTTACCAAATGGGAAATTGCATAGAGCATTTACTGCATTGTTATTTGATGAAGATGGGAGACTGGTACTAACTAAAAGAGCAAAAGAAAAAATGCTGTGGCCAGGAGATTGGGATGGAACATTTGCAAGTCATCCAAGAGAATCAGAAGGATATGTCTCATCAGGAGAAAGAAGAATGCCTGAAGAATTAGGAATTAATGGAAAACTAGATTATTTTCATAAATTTGAATATCATGTGCCTTACAAAGACGTTGGTTCAGAAAATGAAATTTGTGGAACGTTAGTTGGAGTAATTGACAAAAATACAAAATTAAAAGAAATTGAAGGAGAAATTGATGAAATCAAATGGATTTCAGCCAAAGAATTAATCAAAGAAATAAAAATAAATCCTGAGATTTATTGTCCCTGGATGTTAATTGCATTAGAATTTCTTGATAAATCAGACAAAGACATGCTCAAAAAACACGAAAATGTATTATCTACGTGGATGAATACTGAAATTCATGAGGGATTACAAGAAGCAATTAAGACCCACTTACCTAAAGAAAAATGGAGATTGTTAGATGAAGAAAAATAAACAAATTGAGAAAAATGCTAAAATCGTTAACAGATTTTTAAATTCTAAATTAAATGGAAATCCAAAAAAGCTATATGATGCAGCAGGACATCTAATTGTAAATGGTGGGAAAAGACTTAGACCATACATGGTAATTAAAAGTTGTCAGATTTTAGGTGGTAAATCATCAAATGCAATGATAGCTGCTAGCGCTGTAGAAATGGTGCACAACTTTACTCTTGTGCATGATGACATTATGGATAATGATGAAATGCGTCACGGTGTACCAACAGTGCATAAAAAATTTGGTATGCCAATTGCAATTTTAGCAGGAGATGTATTATTTTCCAAAGCATTTCAGATTATTTCAGAATCAAAATTATCACCAAAAGCTACAACGCATCTAATTTCTAGACTTGCAAAGGCTTGCGTAGATGTTTGTGAAGGACAATTATTAGATATCAAAATGGCAGATGAAAAAAGAATCCCAACAGAAAAAGAATACATTACAATGATAGGGAAAAAAACTGCAGCGTTGTTTGATGTTTCATGTGCAATGGGAGCAATTTCTGCAACAAACAAACCTAAAGATATTTCAAATCTTTCAACATTTGGAAAGAACTTAGGTATTGCATTTCAAATCACAGATGACTTGATAGGAGTTATGGGTGATCCCAAGATTACTGGAAAAGCAGTAGGTAACGATTTGAGAGAAGGTAAAAAATCACTGCCAATTTTAATGGCAATAAAATTAGCAAAGGGTAATGAAAAAAAGATAATTCTAAAAGCATTTGGAAATCCAAAGATTTCAAAAAAAGATTTGAATAAAGCCGTTGAAATAATTCGTTCACTAGGAATTGAAGAAAAAGTAAGAAATCAGGCTCTAAAATATGCAGAAAAGTCTGAAAAATCACTTACAAAATACAAGGGAACTGCAAAAGCTGAATTAACTGCATTATTAGATTTTGTAGTAAAACGAAGCGTATAGTTGAAAAAAGGTAGTATCACCATGGATGAAGAAATTAGAAAAGAGATTAGAAAACTTACTCTTCAAAACGCGTTTGAGCACGGAGGTGAAACTAGGGATAAAATAATTTTAGGAAAGATTCTTGGGACAAAACCAGAATTTAGAACTAAGGTTAAAGAAATTTCGATTGAGATTTCTGAAATTGTTTCAAATGTAAATAAATTATCAATAGATGATCAAAAAAAAGAGATTGAAGAAAATTTTCCAGAAATATTAGCTCCTAAAGAAAAAATTAAAGAAAAAGAAGGTTTACCAGAGTTAAAAAATGCACAGCAAGGAAATGTCATTACAAGATTCCCACCAGAACCAAATGGATATCCACACATAGGTCATGCAAAAGCAGCTATCATTAATTCAGAATATGCAAAAATGTATGGAGGAAAATTCATTCTAAGAATGGATGATACAAATCCTGAAGCTGAAAGAATGGAATATCATGCTGCAATTAAAGTAGGATTAGAATGGTTAGGAATAGAATTTGACATTGTCAAAAGTACTTCTGACGATATGGAAATATTTTATGAAAAAGGAATGGAGTTAATCAATTCTGGAAAAGCATACATTTGCAAATGTAAAAGAGACGACATTAGTAAAAATAGACGGGAAAGAAAAGCATGTAAATGCAGTCGAGAGGACGTGGATAAAAATATCAGTAATTGGGGGAAAATGGAAACTAAATTCAAACCAGGTGAAGCAATAGTTAGATTTCGAGGAGACATGCAAGCTGATAATGCAGTGATGAGAGATCCAGTCTTATTCAGAATTATTGAAGGCAAACATTACACAGTAGGCGAAAAATACAGGATTTGGCCAAGTTATGATTTTGCAGTTGCAATTGAAGATAGTATTGATGGAATTACGCACGCTTTTCGTTCAAAAGAATTTGAATTGAGAGAAGAATTAACAGAAGCAATTTTAGATTCACTAAATATGAGAAAACCACAACAAGGATTTTTCTCAAGATTGGAATTCAAGGGTATGCCAATTTCAAAAAGAATCATCAAACCATTGATTGAAGAGCGTAAAGTTTCATGGTATGACGATCCTAGGTTACCAACTTTAGAAGCATTAAAGAAAAGAGGAATCAAACCTGAGGCAATTAGAAAATTCATTATGTCACTAGGTTTAACCAAAGCAAATACTCTAGCACCCTTTGATTCTCTAGAAGCATTTAACAGAAAATTTGTTGATGAAAGTAGTATTAGGTTGTATATGGTTACTAATCCAAAAAAATTATCAGTAAAAAATTTAACAATCACATCAGTTGAGGTTTCAAATCATCCAGTAAATGATTTGGGTAAACGTAAAATTGATGTTGATGAAAATTTTTATATTTCTGGAGAAGATGCAGAGAATCTCAAAGAGGGAGAACAAGTACGACTTTTAGGATTAGGAAATATTTTGATTACAAAACATGGAGAAGAGTTAGAAGGAGAATATGTAAAAGATGGAGATATTACAAATATTCCAAAAATACAATGGGTTGCACAAAAAACAGGACATAAAATTAAAGTGATTATTCCCAAAGTATTGTTTATTGATGAAAAGTTTAACGAAGATAGTCTAGAAGAACTTGATGCTTATTGTGAACCACATTACTTACAATTAAAAGAAGGTGAAGAAATACAATTTATTAGATTTGGATACTGTAGAAAAGATTCACAAAACCAAGCAATTTTCACACACAAGTGATGTCATATGAGAATAGTTAGAGTAACAGATGGTACAAATGAAACATACGGTTTTGTTAAAGGGAATAAAATAGCAATTAAAAGTGAAATTACAGAATTAACAGGCGTGCCAATTCCCATTAATGTAAAAGATTTCTTGTTTGATGGATGGTATGAAGAAATTAAGAATAAAACAAATGAATTAGAATACAGAGAAGAACTTTCAAAATACAAATTATTAGCACCTATTCCAAATCCAAATAAAATAATCTGTTTAGCATTTAATTATGTGGATCATGCAAAAGAACAAGGATTACAAGCACCTGATGATCCAGCATTAGTGATTAAACCAAGAACAGCATTAAATCATACAAAATCAGATATTATTTGTCCAGATTTTGTTACCCAACTAGATTATGAAATAGAATTGGCATTAATAATTAGAAAAGATTGTAAAAATGTAAGTGTTGAAAATGCTTCAGAAATGATTTTTGGCTATATGATTTTCAACGATGTATCAGCAAGAGACATTCAAAATAAAGATAAACAATTTACCAGAGGAAAAGGATTTGATTCATTTGCACCATGTGGACCTTGGATAACAACTGCTGATGAAATAGAAAATCCTCAAAATCTAAAAATGACAACTAAAGTTAATGGAGAAATTAGACAGAATTCTTCAACTAGCAATATGTTTATTAAAATTCCAGAAATTATTTCAAAAATTACAAAAGTAATGACATTACAAAAAGGAGACATTATTTCAACAGGAACGCCTGCAGGTGTAATGCTAAACAAACCCAATGCAGTATATCTAAAAGATGGAGATCAAATTGAAATGGAAATTGAAGGTTTAGGAATTCTAAACAATACAATTAAAGTTATAAAATCAAATTAGTGTAAAGATTTTTTCATTAAATAAAATGAAATTTTGTATTCTAAGGAATCAAAAAAGTCTAATTTTTTATTAGTTAGAATTTGAATTCGTTCATAGTTATTTTCAAATCCAAAATTTTGTAAATAAGATAAAATATTAGATAATGTATCAAATGAGCCTGAAGATAGAGTGACAATTAACGTATTATCAATGTGTTTGTAATTTCCAATTATAGCAGTAGTAATTTTACCATTTAAATTTGATTTAATAATTTTATTTTGTGCAGATAGATTAGTCAAAATTTGTTCATTGGTTTTAATCCACCTCCATGAATCTACATAAAAATGAAAAATATCAGAAGAGATAGATTTTTCAAATTCAATTTTAAAATTTGAATTTTTTTTAGGAGTCAATGAATAATAATTCCATGTTTCAAATGTGTCATAATTTAGTGAGTTAGCCATAGAAATTGAATTTTTATTTTCAACATCTATCAACATGTAAGAAAATGATTTTTGATTTTTTTTCCCAATTGATTCTGCATGAGTAACAAGGTTTGATGCAATTGATTCTCTACGATGATTTGGATCAATTCGAATACCTTCTATCCATATTTGATTTTCAGAATAAAATGCATGACATATTCCCACTGGAATTTTTTTTTCAAATAAAAACAGATTTCCTTCATCCAACCATGATGACCAGACTTTTTCAATATAATCACCCCAAGAAAATGTATTTTTACAAAATTTTAATACAGAATTTTTATCAGAAATATTTGCTTCTCTAATTTTCATATACGAAAAAATATTAATAATTATCAAATAAAAATTATCATGGGAAAAATAATTGCAGGAAAAACATCAGACATACCTCCTGGAAAAATGATCAAATTTTCAATTGATGGCAGAGATATCTTAGTTGCAAATATTGATGGGGAATATTTTGCTACAGATGATTCATGTACACATTCAGGTTCTAGTTTATCAGAGGGTAAGTTAGATGGATGTGTAATTACTTGTGGATGGCATGCAGCAGAATTTGATTGTAAAAATGGTAAATTCTTAAAATTTCCAATGAAATTAAGAGATTTGACATCATACAAGGTAGTAGTTGAATCAGAAAATGTGTTTGTAGAGCTGTAACTATATATGCGAATTTTTAACAAAATATGTTAAAGATGGCTGATGATACTCAAAATAAACAAGCAATGAAAGAAGCTGTTGACACACTAAATCTTATCATATCAACAAATTCAACTCCAAAAACAATAAAGAAATCAATTACAGATCTTGTTGCAGATTTACTAAAGGAAGAGTATTCGTTATCAGTTAGAGCTGCAAATACAATTAGTCTATTAGATGATGTAACACAAGACCCAAACATGCCATCATATGTAAGAACTCAATTATGGCAAGCAGTTTCAAAATTAGAAAGCATAAGAGAATAAATTCCAGTTTAAAATAG
>Ga0208127_1000861_pt1 | contig 15558 bp, 12 predicted proteins | sample ETNtaG_6_FD_185751 | JGI IMG/M metagenome (GOLD analysis project Ga0208127, IMG submission 185751) | Marine microbial and viral communities from oxygen minimum zone, Eastern Pacific Ocean - ETNP201306SV45 (SPAdes) (version 2) | ecosystem: Environmental > Aquatic > Marine > Oceanic ...
GAATAAACTATTACAGTTTGAAACTGTTTAGTAAGGTTGATTTTGGCAAATTTAGTCTTGTTAATACTGCTAGATATCAAAAAAAAGAACAAGAGGTAACCCCTGGTAATCTCTCAACACTCAATATCCCCGAATGGGTAACTAGAAATACTATAATGTATTCAGCGGATGTTTTTAATAAATCTTTATTTATTCAAACTGGAATTACCTTCAATTACTTTACTAAATACTTTGCAGACTATTATAACCCCTTAATTTCAGAATTTGTTACTCAGAATTATAAAGAAATAGGGGAGTTCCCGAGATTTGATTTCTTTTTTAATGCGAAGATCCAACAAACGAGAGTATTTATAAAAGTTGAGCATCTAAATAGTTCATTCACAGGGTATGATTATTATTCAGATCCATTCAGCCCTTATAGGGATATGTCTGTTAGACTTGGTCTTGTTTGGAACTTTTTTAGTTAAAATGAAGCAATTTAATGTTATAGGATTAATGTCTGGCACATCTTTAGATGGACTGGATATAGTTTATGTAAGTTTTAAACTTGATAAAGATTGGAAGTATAAACTAATAAATTCAAAAACTTATAAGTATGAAAAGAAATGGAATAGTTTATTACGGGATATTAGCAATGAAAAAATTAATTCTATAGCTAAAATTGATACAGACTACACTAAGCTTTTGTCTAAATATATCAACAATTTTATAAATGAATTTTCAATAAAAGATATCGATTTTATTAGTTCACATGGCCATACGGCTTTACATCAGCCATCAAAATCACTCACTTATCAAATTGGAAATTTACCAATTCTTGCAAAATATATTAATCAAAAGGTTATATGTGATTTTAGAGTACAAGATGTAGAATTAGGTGGCCAAGGTGCACCCTTAGTTCCCGTAGGGGAAGAGTATCTTTTCCCTGAATATAATACTCTAATTAATCTTGGAGGATTTGCTAATATTACCAAGAGAATTAAAAACAATATAATTGCCTATGATATTTGTCCAATTAATATTGTATTTAATCATTTATCAGGAATGGTGGAATCAAAATATGATGATGGTGGTTATATTGCATCTACTGGAAATATGAATCAGGATTTATATGATCATTTACAAAAATTAAATTATTATGAACAAGATCCTCCAAAATCATTGGGTATTGAATGGGTTAATGCTCAAATTCATCCAATTTTAAAAAAGTTTCAGAATGAGCCAGTCAAAGATTTAATGAATACATTTTCAAATCACTTCGCATTTCAAATTGTAAAAAATATAGAAGATCAAAATAATGTTTTAATAACAGGAGGAGGTGCATATAATGACTATCTTATTAAAAGAATAAAAAATTTAACTAATTCAAAAATAACTATTCCAGATCCAAAAATAATTGAATATAAAGAAGCTTTAATTTTTTCTTTCCTGGGCTTATTAAGGTTCCTTGAAATTAATAATTGCTACTCTTCAGTTACCGGTGCAAAAAAAGATCACTGTTCAGGAAAGATATACACTCCATTATATTAAATTTTTTAATAAATTAGTTGTTTACCTTAAGTCATGCTAATGAAAAAAGCTTTTTTAATTGTATCAACTTTATTCACAATCTCCTTAGGTGCTCAAAATATTACTTGGCAAAATGTAAATTTAAATGTGCCATTTGAAAATACTCAAGCAGTATTTAATCTAATTGATGGATTCTATTCTAATATTGAAATCCCTGAGGGAATTAGAGTCTCGCTTTGGAGTATAGAATATAAAGGATCTAGCGAAAAGGCTACTCACATTCTTAATTTTGCAGGTTCAAATGATAAACTTTCAGAATTTGAATCAAGAAAACTTACTTCTGAGTGGGATGCTTATGTATCTAGATTAAATTCTTTAACAGAAAGAGATGGGTATGCAGTAACAGCTGGAGTAACACTTGTAAGATATAATATTGATAAATGGCAAGAAACAATTGCTCAATCACATCAGTGGAAGGTTAAAAACCCTATGAAGTTTATAGGTGCATTTGCTAATTTAATGTCTGTATTTGGTGACTCTTCTGGTTATGTATCTATAGGTCAAACTACACATGGAGTTGAGAATGGAGAGACTCACTATATATATGCAACCTATCCAGACTTAGTTTCTGCACTTGATTTTGGTAATGCAGCAACAAAAGAAGAATCAGATGCAATTGTGAGTTGGTTAGAAGCAACAAAAGATGAAGAATACACTAGGAGTATAACTAGAGTTATGCTTAAATCATGGGAATAAATTTTATTTAAATGGAAACAATTTTATTAGGAATATTTATTGCAGGTTATTTATTAATTACTCTCGAGCATAGTTTGAGAATTGATAAGTTGATTCCTGCACTTGGAATGATGGCTTTCTTATGGGCAATTATAGCAGTTTTTAATATACCCGTTTTTGAAGTTGATACTGAACTTCGGGAATTAATACCTACGAAAGTCAAAAAAATAATGGCCTATCACCTCTCTCACACATCTGAAATATTAATATTTCTTTTGGGAGCTATGACAATAGTTGAAATTATTGATTACTATAACGGTTTTGAAAAGATTAAATCCTTTATAAGGACTAAATCTAAGAAAAGCCTTCTATGGATATTTGCAATACTTGCCTTTATATTATCTGCTATTATTGATAATCTAACTGCGACAATAGTACTAATAACAATTCTACAAAAGATTATTAGAGACAAGAACTTAAGATTATGGTTTGCTGGTTTAATTGTTATTGCCGCTAACGCTGGTGGTGCTTGGTCTCCAATAGGTGATGTAACAACAACTATGCTCTGGATTGCAGACAAAGTTACAGTTCCTATGTTATTATATTATGTTTTCATTCCATCAGTTGTATGTATGGTTGTCCCTGTTTATGTTGCTTCATTCTTAAAGCCCTTTAAAGGGAATGTTGGTAAAGTAGACAATGATGAAACTAATATTACAAGAATAGGTACAACAATGTTATGGTTAGGATTAGGTGGGATAATATTTGTCCCTGTATTCAAGGTTATAACTGGACTACCTCCATATGTTGGTATGATGTTATCTTTAGCCATTGTTGCAACTTTTGCTGAGATATTTAGTGGTACAAAGTTTAATATTACTACACCTAATGATGATAGCATAATGCACAGTAAGAGTCCTGTTCATAGTGCTCTAACTAAAATTGAATTACCAAGTATTCTTTTCTTTTTGGGAATACTTATGGCTGTAGCTGCTCTAGAATCTATTGGGTATTTGTTTGAGTTTGCACAATATCTAGAAACTGTAATACCAGATATTAGAATAGTTGCAGGACTTTTAGGTTTAGGATCAGCAGTTATTGATAATGTCCCATTAGTTGCTGCATCAATAGGTATGTTCTCGCAGCCAATGGATGATTCTTTATGGCATCTTATCGCTTATGCTGCTGGTACAGGTGGTAGTGTGTTAGTTATTGGATCAGCTGCAGGAGTAGTTGCTATGGGGATGGAGAAAATTGAATTTTTCTGGTATCTAAAAAAGATTGGCTGGTTAGCCTTCATAGGTTTTATTTCTGGGTTTATAACTTTTGTTCTTCTTGAAGCATATGTCTTAGTATAATACATTGGACTATAGTAAAACAGAAGATTGGATTTTAACTAGACTGCCTTCATATCAAGCTATAGGTAAAAAAGCATATAATCCTGGCCTTAATAATGTCGTAAAATTTATTTCTGCCCTGGAATTATCTTTAGACTCACTAAAATTAATACATGTTGGTGGAACAAATGGAAAGGGGAGTACATCAGCATATATTTCATCTATTTTACAAGAATCTAAATATAAAGTTGGAATTTTTACTTCTCCACATTTTTTTGATTTTAGGGAAAGAATAAAAATTAATAATAAGATGATAGAGAAGTCTTTTATTGTTGATTTTATTAATGATAATAAGGATCTAATAGAAAAATTAGAATTAAGTTTTTTTGAGCTTTCATTCTGTATTTCATTAGCTTATTTTATAAAATCTAAAGTTGATTATTCAATAATTGAAGTTGGTTTAGGAGGAAGACTAGATGCTACAAATATTATAGATCCATTAATCTCTGTTATAACTAATATTTCATATGACCATACTGATATTCTTGGAGATACATTAGAGGAGATTGCTAATGAAAAGGCTGGTATTTTTAAGAAGAACTCAAAAATTATTATAGGAGAAAGAAATAAAATCGTTGATGAAGTTTTTATTAAAAAAGCTAAAGAGGTCTCTTCTTTAATAACTTTTGTTCCTGATCTTAATGACCAGGAAAATTACTCAACCGTGAATTATTTGAACACCAACATTAAAACTGCTGTTCATACATGTAGAGCACTTAATCTAAATAATGTAGATAATGATTCAATATTATCTGGTATATCAAATATTAATAAGAATAGTCAATTAATTGGTAGGTGGACAACTGTAAGTAATAATCCTAAAATTATATTTGATGCCGCTCACAATTTAGCTGGTTTTAAATCTATTTCCTCTGAATTAGATAAATTAAAATACAATCAGCTACATATAATTCTTGCTTTTATAAAAGGAAAAAACATAAGTGAGCTTATAAGTACATTACCTTTAAATTCAAATATATATTACACATCTATTAATATGGAAAGAGGAATGACTCAAAGTGAAATTATTCAAAATGTAGGTAGAAGTATTATCTTTGATGAGAATCCTAAAAGACTACTTGATACTGTGAAAGGTCATTGTTCAGATCAAGACGTAATACTAATAACAGGAAGCAACTTTATTGCAAAAAGTATTTTATGAGTAATAAATTTTTAATATTTCTTTTTCTAATATTTCAATCTTCGACAATTTACTCGCAGTTAACAACTGATAGGCCAAGTCAAACTGATTCTCCATTAGTAATTGAAACAGGTTATATTCAAATTGAGACAGGAGTTTCAGTTGATGAAATACAGTCAAAGATCAACTCATTATTTAGAATTGGAATTCTTAATGGTGTTGAATTAAGAATTAACAGCGATTATATAATAAATGACGAAATATCTTTTCAAAAAAAGTCTTCTTTTGGTGATTTTGAATTAGGCTCTAAGTTTAAAATATTAGATAATGATCAAATTAATACTAATATTGGCTTTTTAACATATCTATCAATTCCAACTGCACCAGAAGTTTTTTCGAATAATGAATATGGGTTTTTAAATAAATTGTTAGTTACACATAATTTAACCTCTGACTCTCAAATTGGATATAATATTGGGTATAGTAAATTTATTAATTACGATGCAAAATATATTTATTCAATAGTTTACGGTAAGTCTCTTGGCCCGTTTTCAGTTTTTTTTGAATTTTTTGGTGATTCAAGTTCAGAAACTTCTAATTCTACTTTTGACTCAGGTTTAACCTATCTCATGGACAATGATAAACAATTAGACTTGTCCATAGGTAAAGGTCTGAATAATGATTTATTTTTTGTTAAATTAGGCTTTAGTATTCGAATTTACTAAAAAGCCCATAACACTATACTTTTATAATTATTTATTTTTACGTATAGTATTATATAAACCAAAATAATCTCGGAGTTTTTCTCTTATATTCTTTATATTCATTTAGACTTCCCCACTTCTTTTGTCCGCTTTTTTCTAATAAATTTATTCCACTTACGTATACAAGAAGTAAATATGTGAATACTGGTGATACAAGAGTGAATAGTTGATTTATCTCTAGGGATGAGTAGCTAATTATTGCTACTCCTATCCACAGAATAATTTCACCTAAATAGTTCGGGTGTCTAGAATATTTCCATATTCCTGTTGTTATGAACTTGTCCCTATTATTCTCGATTTTTCTAAAATTAGTCTTTTGAGTATCAGCTATTATCTCTAATGTAAATCCAATTATAAATAATATTATACCTATGTATGTTATATTATTTAATTCTATTCCATTTGATATTCCAGTTAATGCACAAAGTGCACAAATTGATACCCACATCCCTGAAACAGTAAATGCCATAAAAAACCAACTAAATGATTTTTTTATTTCCCTAAACCTTTTATCCTCGCCTGCTTTTTTTATTCTTAAAAATAAAAATGTTCCTAATCGTAAGGTCCAAATTATTATTAAAGATGAAAGAATGATATTTCCAAAGTTACTAGTTCCATCATTAGATGAAATGAGTACATACAATATTACAGTTATGTATGATAAACTTCCAGTCAGGTCATAAAATTTCTCTGTTTTAAAGATAAAAGCAGGAATGAATAATAACCAGTGAAAAATAAAAGACAATATGATTCCATTTCTTACCTCATCTATTCCTGTAAGTATTCCTAATGAAATTGAAATCAAAACAGCAACAAAAGATACTATGTAATTATATATCCTATTTTTCATAATTATCTATTTCTTCTCTCATTTTTTTAATTTCATCATAACCAACCCTGCAACATCCTCCTATTATATCTGGTGATAAACTTAACCATTTTTTGATCATTTTGTCTTCATATAACTTATTTCCATTCCAAATTTTTTCTTTTGGATTATAAATTTCCCCAGAGTTAGGATAGAGTATAATTTTCTTTTCAGTATTATTTTTTATGATTTCATATGCCTCCTTTACATATAGTGGAGAAAAACAGTTAAGACCAATAGTACTTATATTATCAAATTTGGATAAGATACTGCAGGCTTCTGCTATTGATGAACCATCTCTAAAATTGATATCATCACCACATGTCATAGATACCCATATTTCTTTATTTAGCTTTTCAAAAATCATAGATAGTATTTTAATTTCTCTCAAGCAAGGTATGGTTTCGTATAAAATGATTTCATAGTCGATATCTTTAATAACATTAAGATTATTGAGATGAAAATTTAATATTTCATCATCAGTAGAATCATAAATACCTACATATTCTGACGCACTTTTCTTATATGATGCAAATGGGCCTAAACTAGCTACAATTTTTATATTCTTATTTGTTTTAGACTCCTTAACGGCATCCTTTGCAATATCCAATGATTTTTGAAAAATCTCTTTAATATCCTGCGAATCAATTCCTTTTTCTTTTAAAATATCATAACTAATTTGATATGTAGAAGTCAATAAATAATCTGCACCTGAATTGATATAACCTTTATGAATTTTTTTAATGAGTTCAGGATTATTGACTAATGCATCTCCAGTCCAAAGTCTATTGTTAAGATTATAACCATCTAACTCTAATGGATAGGCCATACTTCCATCTAAAAGTTTGATATTATTTTTCATGTAACTAAATTAAGAAAGTATATGATAGAAAATTTAAAATAAACTATATTTGCATCCTATTAATAGGGCGCTTAGCTCAGTTGGTTTAGAGCACCTCGTTTACACCGAGGGGGTCGGGGGTTCGAATCCCTCAGCGCCCACATTTTCCTCAACTCCCATTAATCAATTAATTCATACCCTTGGTTTATTCCCTTCTCGATTGCAGGTACACCTCTATCCATCCAAACTGGTTTGCCTTCACCTTTAAGATAGTGATCAAAAAACTGTTGCATTCTAATATTAAAATCTTTTCTATTCTGCATCTTGAGAGGCCAATGTCTTGCACCATTATAATTTAACAACCAAGATGGTTTTCCAAGACGTCTTAAGCTCATGAAAAACTCAATGCCTTGGTACCAGGGAACATGTCCATCAGCATCATTATGCATTATTAATAATGGTGTGTTAATCTTATCAATATTATAAATAGGTGAGTTCTCAAAGTATCTCTGCGGATATTCCCATGGTGTTCCTCCAATTCTACTTTGGGTATGTTCATACTGAAACTGTCTACTCAATCCAGTATCCCATCTTATCCCTCCAAAAGCACTAATCATATTTACAACTGGAGCACCAGATTCTGCTGCTTTGAAGATATCAGTTTTAGTAACTAGATAAGCAATCTGGTAGCCTCCCCAACTGTGTCCTTGAACACCTATATTAGATTCGTCTACAAATCCTCTTTCTATAAGCGATGTCACTCCAGGTATAACACTATTAAATGCGCTTTCACCTGGATAGCCAACTCTATAATAAACATCTGGATTAAATATTAGATATCCTCTGCTAGTGTAAAAACTATAATTAATTGATGATCTTCCAGGAGATGGTGCCCTATGATAATGAAGGCCATTTGAACTTTTCTCATAAAAATTTACGATCATAGGATACTTTTTATCTGGATCAAAATTTTCTGGCTTTATCAGCATTCCTGTTAACGGTAAACCATCTAGTGAAGTCCAATTAACTAGCTCAGCAGTTCCCCAATTGTAATCTTTTTGTTGTGGGTTTACATCACTTATTATTTTTTCAGATTTAAAACTTAAATCAGAAATTCTAATGTTAGGATACTCTTCAAATGATTGTCTATTGAAAATAACATTATCAGTTAATCTAGCTTTTCTAGGTGTTGAATATCTAAAAGGACCGTCCTTTAATTGTTTGCCTGTGTTGTTCCTATAATTATATTCTAAATATCCTGAGTTTTTTGTTATCTCGTTAAATGTTGTCATGAGCATTTTTCTTGATTCTTCAATATGTCTCTTTTCAGGATCTAGTTTTACATATCGGAAAGAAGTTTTAGTTTCTCGTCCTTTAGTTAGTCTTTTACTTGTAGCATTATCAGGATCAAACTCCCAAATATCATATCGATCATAAATAAGAATTTTTTTATCATTTTTGGTCCATCCAGCTAAACCATATGATCTTGGATAGTCTGGAGAATCATTAAGCTCGTCATAAAAAACTTTTCCTTTTGTTAATTCTGTATACTTTGAAGTCTTGATATTATAAGTATACCAGGTACTATCAACTTGATTATATCCAAAGGCATATTCTCCTTCTGGGCTAAATCTTGCATTACTTGGATTAGATTTAATTATTATTTTAGAATCTCCATTATTAATATTTTTAATAGCTAAATCATTCATAGAAAAAAGTGCAGTCCATTGTGAACTTAATTGATATGGCTCAGGGTTGCTTATCAAAGCATAATCACCATTCCCTTCATTCGATAATAAGGCGTTTGGAAATTCTTTAGTTGCTATTTGAATTAATTTGGAATCTTTCAGATGAAAAACTGTTTGAAATGATTTTCTCCTGTCATTTTTAACTTGTTTTTCTTGAATAGTATATAATCTGGGTTCATCATAGGTCCATACTTCAACATTTACAATTTCTTCATCCAATAATAGTGTATCCTGAATTATTTCAGGAAGAGCTAAACCAAAATATAATTTACTCTCATCTTTAGAAAATTTAATTTCACCATCAGAAGATACTCTATACCCTTTTGGAGAAGTATCTTTATCTAAAACTAACTTTGCATTATTTAAAGAAGAGTTCCAAGTGTAAAGTTCATATGGTCTATGATATGTTTTAGTGGAATCAGCATCTATTACAAAAGCTAAATTATCTCCAGAATGGCTTAAGTTAAGTTTAAAATATTTTGTCTTATTGTGAGATTCGAAGACTTGTTTAGTATTATTTGATTTTAAATTTTTTACATAAACACCAGATTTTATAGAATCTTTTATCCCTGTTGTGATGTAGGATAGTATCATTTTCTCTTTTGCAAAAGTGTAGTTTGTAACAAAAGGTATAGTGTCTTCTTTGTTATTTTCTAGATTTCTAATTACTAGAGGGTATCCATTTTTAGAACTACTTTTTTTTAGCTTTTTATCTTTTTTATTTTGAGTTGAATCTTTCGATTTTTTATTTTCTTTCAATGTATTATTATCATATGTGTAGGCAATGAAACCTGACCATTTCTCAGGTATTTTATAAGAATTAATATTTGCAATTTTATGTAAAGACTTATCTTTTAAATTAAAAATGCCAATTGTGTCCTTTGGCATTTTATCTTTTTTTACCTTTCTCCTTTTCATCTCTACAATGCTATCCTTCCATGCCTTGATAGTAAAAATGGCAAACTCTGAATCATATGTAAACTGTCCACCTTCAGAACGTTCATAATCAAATATCAGATTACTTTGAGTATCTTTTATTTTAATATGTTGATCCTTTTCCCCCTTCTCGACTGAATACATAATGAAGTTTCCTTCAGCACTAATTTTTGGACTCACAACTCTGTTCCATAGATCAAAGTCTGAATGATCTAGAATTTTTTTCTGTGAAAATGTACTAAAGCTTATAAGCATAAAAGCAAAACATAAAATATTTCTCATAACTTTTTATTTAAATTAATTTTTACTCAATCTATTACCTTTCCCTTTCCTCCCTTTTAAATTATCACCTAATTCAACTCTTGCTTTTTCAGCAAGTTCTTCCATTTTTTTTGCAATCTCAGGAAATTTATCATAGACATCAATTCTTTCCTGAGGATCATCCTTTAAATTATATAATTCATTTTTATCTATAAGATTCATTTCATACTTTACAGGAATTCCATCTTTTCCTCCTTTTTTTCCATTGAGTGACCTGTAAGTCCTTGAGAATTGAATTTTCCAATCATTCATTCTAATTGAATGGAGCTCATTAACCCTGTAGTAGAAGTATAACTTTTCATGAGGAGATTGATTAACTTCACCTGACAATAACGGCCAAATATCTTTTCCATCAATTTTATTTTGTGATAATTTTGACCTAGTAATATTTGCAAAGGTTGGCATCCAATCAATAGCCATTATCGGCTCATCAATTTCACTAGGTTTCAATCCATTTGGAAATTTAATTATGCTAGGAACTCTAACTCCACCTTCCCAAGTTGTCCCTTTCCCCTCTCTGTAAATCCCAGATGAACCGGAATGATTTCCATAAGAAAGCCAGGGTCCATTATCAGATGTAAAAACAACAATTGTATTTTCAGTTAGACCAATCTCTTCTATTTTATCTAAAACCCTACCCACTGAATAATCTATTTCTGTGATAACATCTGCATAGAGTCCATTTCCAGTTAAATCTTCAAAATCTTCAGATACAAAAAGTGGAACGTGAGGCTGAGGATGAGCAATGTAGAGAAAGAAAGGATTATCCTTATTTTTTTCGATAAAGTTTATGCTCTCAGTTGTTATATCTTTTGTTAAGTTAGACTGATCTATTATCTCTTTTAAGGCATTTTCATTTCTGTATAAAAGTAAATCTTGTGGATACCCCTCAGGATATTCTGGATGCCATCTCCACATATCATTTGAATACAATATTCCATAGAATTCATCAAATCCATGATTTGTAGGAAAGAATTCTTTCTTGCTTCCAAGGTGCCATTTACCAAAAATGCCTGTTTTATAACCATTATCTTTTAACATCTCAGCTAGGGTATATTCATTATGACTTATACCTGAATCTGATGTAGGTCCAAAGGCATTATAAATCCCTATTCTATTTGGGTATACACCTGTAAGTATAGCAGCTCTTGAGGCAGAACATACTGGTTGAGCTGCATAATATGATGTTAGTTTAACTCCATTTTCAGCAAGTTTATCAATATTGATTGTCTCTATTGTTTCAGATCCATAAGAAGATAAATCACCATAGCCAAGATCATCAGCTAAAATGAAGACAATATTTGGACTATTATTATTTTTTTCACAGGAAAAAATAGCTAATAATATTATTAAGTATATAATTCTTTTTAACATTCTAATTTTAATAACTTTAAAATCAAAAACTACTAATTAACTTAATTTATGAAAAAAATTTTATTAATATCTCTTGTATCGGTTAGTGCATTTTCTCAAACTTCAAATATTTTTGAACCCATTGATGTCTTTGACTTAGAATATGTCTCTAATACTCAAATATCTTCCAATGGAGATAAAGTACTATATCAAAGAAACTTTAATGATATAATGACAGATGAAAGCTTTTCAAACATTTGGTTAATTAATTATGATGGAACAAATAATAGGCCAATAACAACAGGAAATTTTAAAGATAATTCTCCAAAGTGGTCCAATCAAGGAGATAAGTTTATATTCAAATCAAATAGAGAAGGAAAATCTCAAATTTTTCTGTATGATTTGAATAATAATTCAATTCAAAAATTAACAAACTATCAATATTCAATTGAATCAATTCAATGGTCACCAGATGATAACTACATTTTATTCTCATCATTTATTGATAGTGAAAGAGATACTTTAATAGAGATGCCAGACAAGCCCAAGGGTGCAAAGTGGAACGATCCTCCAGTTGAAATATCAGATTTAAACTACAGGTATGATAGTTCGGGATTTAGAAAGCCTGGTGAGGTTCAATTTTTCACTATTCCAATTAATGGAGGAACACCTAGACAAATTAGTAATATAAAACCTGAAAAAAGAGCTGGACAAGGAGTGTGGCTTGGAAATGATAAAATTATATTTTCTGCAAACCTTAATGAGGACTCTGATTACAACACCAATAATTCTGAAATATATGTGCTTAATTTAGATTCAGGTGAGCATGAAGCACTTACTTCACGAAATGGTCCTGATTATAGTCCAAAGGTTTCTCATGATAATTCTATGATTGCATATTTAGGTTATGATGATGAGTATTTAGGTTATCAACAAAATTCAATATATATAATGAATTCAGATGGATCAGATAAATATAAAATTCAACTAGATATTGATAGAAATATTTCAAATATTTACTGGTCTGGTGATAATAAGAAAATTTTTTTTCAGTTTGATGATAAGGGGGTAACTAGAATTGCTTCAACTACACTAGATGGTAAATTTAAAAAGGAAGTTGATGAAGTAGGAGGCTTGTCATTTTCAAGGCCTTATAGTGGAGGATTTTTTAGTTTATCAAAGAATAATAGATACTCATTTACTTATGGAACAGCCTATAATCCTGCTGATCTTGCTGTTGGCTATAGAGGATCAAAAAAGCGATTGACAAATTTAAATAAGGACTTATTTGATTATAAAAATCTAGGAAATGTTGAGGAGATATGGTACGAATCTTCTTATGATGGCAAGATGATCCATGGATGGGTTGTAAAACCTCCAAACTTTGATAGTTCAAAAAAGTATCCTTTAATTCTAGAGATTCATGGTGGTCCACATACAAATTATGGATTTCATTTTTCATCAGAGGTTCAACTTTTTGCATCTAAAGGCTACGTGGTCTTATATACTAATCCTAGAGGAAGTACAAGCTATGGAAAAGAATTTGCAAATTTGATTCATCATAATTATCCAAGTCAGGATTATGACGATTTAATATCAGGAGTTGACTTTGTGATTGAAAAGGGATATATAGATGAATCAAATCTTTTTGTGACTGGTGGAAGTGGAGGAGGAGTGTTAACATCCTGGATAGTTGGAAAAACTGATAGGTTTGCTGCTGCTGTTGTTGCAAAGCCAGTAATCAATTGGTATAGCTTTGTCTTATACGCAGATAATATTGGATACTTTTATAAATACTGGTTTAAAGATTTTCCATGGGATGATCCTGAAAGTTATTTGAAAAGGTCTCCTATAAGTTATGTTGGGAATGTAAAAACTCCTACTATGGTTCTTACTGGAGAAAAAGATTATCGAACTCCAATGGCTGAGAGTGAACAATTTTATGCTGGTTTAAAGTTAAATAAGGTTGAAACAATGCTTGTAAGAATTCCAAATGCCAATCATGGAATAGCCTCTAAGCCAAGTAATTTAATTGCAAAGGTTAACGCAATTATAGCTTGGTTTGAAAAATATAAAAAATGAAAGTACTATTAACAGGATCATCAAAAGGTATTGGATATAAAATAGCTCAGGATCTTTTAGCTGAGGGACATGAGCTTGCACTTCATTATAATAAAAATGAATCTCCTATAGAGGATCTTTTGAAAGATGATAAGACAGGTTCATTCTCTGTTAAAGCTGATCTTTCCATGCAAGAAGAGATAAAAAAAATGATAGAAAATACTATTGATAAATTATCTTTTCCTGATTGTATAATAAACAACGCAGGTATTGCTGAATCAGCTGATATCTCCTTAGACATAAATAGTTGGAGTAATATGTTTGATAAAACAATTGATGTAAATCTTAAAGCTCCATCAATAATTTTTAAGGAATTTCTAAAATATAAAAGAGAAAGAAATATTAATTCAAGATTAAGAATAATAAATATAGCATCCAGAGCTGCATTTAGAGGTGAGCAGCAAGATTATATTTCCTATGCATGTTCAAAAGGTGGAATTATTTCATTAACAAAAACGATGTCAAGATCATTTGGAGAAACTGACAACATTGTAGCAATAAGTATAGCCCCTGGATTTGTAAGAACTGAGATGGCTCAAAGTTTTATTGATAAACATGGAGAGGATGTTGTAAAACAAGGGATTACTCTTGATAGACTTACAGAGCCAAAAGACATATCGCCAATAGTTTCACTAATAGTTTCTGGTAAAATGGATCATTCAACTGGGTCAACAATTGATGTAAATGGTGGAAGTTTTTTAAGATAGTTGGACAATAAATTCTAATTTAATCATCTATTAACTATATTTAGAATTAATCATAAATTAATTAAAATGAAAAAATTCAATTTACTATTATTAGCTATATTAAGTTTTACTTTCTCAACTGCACAGAATAATGTTACCTGGGAAGAGGTTGCGCTTAATGTAGATTCAGGAAATGCTACATATGTATTTAATTTAATGGATGACTTCTATTCAAGTATAGAAATGCCAGAGGGAACCTCAGTATCTCTTGAAGCTCTTTACCATAGCCCGCAAGGAAGTCCAACTCATATTATAAATTTTATTGGACCAGTTGAAGGTCTAATTGAACTAAGAGCTCTTAGATCAGGAGATGCCTATGATGCATATAATTCAGGTGTTGAAAAATTTGCAACAATTTTATCTATTAAAGCGGGGCAAACTTTAGCTAGATTTCCAGGATCAGATGAAGAAGTATTTGGAGCACAAGAATGGTCTTTCAATGTAAAAGATCAAGGTAAATTTGGTGCTGCATTCGTTGAGTTAATGGAAGTATTTAAACCGACAGGTTATGTTTCACTTGGTTCCTATACTCATGGAGAAAAAGGAGAAACTCACTATATATATATGATGTATAAAGATCAAGCTGCAATGCTAGGTTTTGGTCCTAAAAATGAGGCAGAGGCTCAAGCCTTTGAAAAGTTTTTCTCTAAGACTATGTCGATATCTGATTATAATGGTTCAAGAACTACTGTCCCAGTTAAAACTTGGAACTAATTCTGAACTATTAGTATAATAGAAATAATAAAACCCTCCAGTGGAGGGTTTTTTATTAAATTGCAAAAAAGAACTTATGGATAATTTTATTTTAGCTATTGATGCAGGAACTACAAGCTCTAGGGCAATATTATTTGATAAAAATGCTAATCCTATTGAGATTGCTCAACATGAATTTAATCAGTTTTTCCCTAAAGAAGGATGGGTTGAACATGACCCAATAGAGATATGGAATACTCAATTAAAAGCAATTAGAGAAGTCATCCAAAAATCTAAAATTGATCCAAAAAATATTGATTCAATAGGAATTACAAATCAAAGAGAGACAACAGTTATTTGGAATAAAGATACTGGACAACCAGTT
>Ga0208127_1000862_pt1 | contig 15552 bp, 15 predicted proteins | sample ETNtaG_6_FD_185751 | JGI IMG/M metagenome (GOLD analysis project Ga0208127, IMG submission 185751) | Marine microbial and viral communities from oxygen minimum zone, Eastern Pacific Ocean - ETNP201306SV45 (SPAdes) (version 2) | ecosystem: Environmental > Aquatic > Marine > Oceanic ...
TGAACCTCAGTTCTAATCATGCCTGCAGAGTGATCTTCTTGAGTTTCTACATTCTCTTCTTCTGAAGGTTCCCAAAAACTTGGCCATCCAGAACCTGAATCATATTTGGATTCAGAGCTAAAGAGTTCGACATCACAGACTATACAGTGATATGTGCCAGGTGTTTTGACTCCATCATATTTACCACTGAAAGCAGGTTCGGTACCATGATTCTGGGTAACATAATACTCCTCGGGAGTAAGCTTATCTTTCAAATCTTTATTTTCACTCATAGTCATGCGCTCACTGCTTTATTTAGTACACTCCTATAGGAGTTGCTTATACACATCTTATCTTTGAATCCATTTTTTATCATCATCTTATGCGCTTTAGGTAGGTTATACCAAGGGCACATCATAAAAAGATGATGCTCTAGGTGATAGTTTACTCTATGCGGTGCCATCAAAAACCTAACAATAGGATTTGTTAATGTGGTTCTCGTATTGTCCAAATCAGTAGATCCCGAGGTCACACAGTGCTCAGCGATATTTCTTATTCTGATGATTAGACTGTAATAAGTGAAAGCAGGCAGCCACCATAGAAGAAAATATAAAGACCAATGAAAAAAGAAGGAAATGGCCAAAAAAATCAAAATATTTGTAATTAAAAAACCATGAATTTTAAACCAAATACCTTTAAGCCTATCGGGTAAATTGTCTCCATCTGTCTTTAGTATAGATATCAAAGCTTGTGAATATCTTCTAAAACCAGTTATACCCGTTAAATCTCGTAATACTTTACGAAAGAAACTTACTTTTGTTATTGGGAACGGAGCGCTTAAAGCCAGATCAGGGTCATCCTCGGTTTCGGTAAACCTATGATGTTTTAAATGATAGGGTCTATAGACTCTATTATCTTGGAAGATCGGATAAGCGCACAACCACTGAGAGAAAAAGTCATTTACTTTTAAGTTAGAAAATAAAAGATTGTGTGCTCCATCATGAACAAGTACAGCAAGTGCAAACTGCCTCGAGCCTATTAAAATAACTGCACTGATAAAGGTAAAAACACTTGGAAAGTAGTAAAAAATGCTTAATCCAAAGACAATTAACCCCCAATCCAAGCATAAAGCAAAAATATTTCTAAAATCATTCTTTTCTCGAATTTGAGAAAGTTGTTGCTTATCAAGAAGATCTAATGGCTTGGTTCTGGTAGCTTCCATCTTTTAATTATAACTAAGGATTTAGTTGATGAAAATTTAATCGGGAAATGGAACAGATTGACTATCGACTATCCTTGCAGGCGAGAATACTGGTTGAGTATTTCTTGGTGACAATTGTTCTAACCAGATTACTCCATCATAAGGCTGGCTATTACCTCTTGTTCCTATAAAGTCCAAATCTAAATCTCCATCTAAATCATAAGGAATCCATTTGTCATACATTCCTCTTTTTCTTCTTAGGATATTATTTTTTTTCCATCCGCTTGCGGTGTTTTCAAACCAAACTACGCTTCCATAGGATCTGTTGAGACTGTAATAATCATCCTTATCTCTGCTTCCTAAGCTGTAAGAACCCGAAAAAATATCAATATCCCCATCTGCATCAATATCAGTCGCTGCAATACTCACCAGTCGATCGGGTTTTATACTGCCTATCTTAAGGAAGTTCCATTTATTTTTAGGACTAGCAGGCTGATAAAGAATATATGCAGAGCTAGGCCAAACTGAACTGACGATATCCAATCTACCATCATTGTTTAAATCAGCATAGTCCATGTTAAATCCAGTTAACCAAGAGCCAGTTTCTAAATCACCTGAAAGATCTATGTTGTGTTCTTTGAACTGCAAATTTCCTAAATTCTCTAACCAAAGGATTCTTGCTTCTCCCCTGCTTCCAACGACAATATCCATATCTCCATCAGAATCTAGATCAACTGGTTGAGAATTTATTGGAATTCTAACTTGAGTAATTATTTGTTCTTCCCAAGAGTCGCCATCTAATGGATCTTGAGGTAGTTTAAATATAGATACATTATTTAGGGGTGCATTCTCAATTTCGGGATTTTCTCCACCTTTATTTGCTGCAACAACTTCTACTTTTCCATCTTCATCAAAATCTGCAAAAAATACTCTTATAAATGAGCCTCTGTTGAGAGAAATTTCAGGTATGGTTCTTTCCCAGGTCGTTGAACGATGTTTAGACGCAGGATTTCGAAAATAAATTAAATGAGCTAGTTCGCAAGCAACAATTATGTCTAACCATCCATCTCCATCGGCGTCAGCTATATCTACATCTTCAGCAGAAGCAGCTTCTTTGCCTGAAGCTAAGGTCGTGAGTTCCCATTTCTTAGGATCTGACGTTCCCCATGCAATCCGGACATATCCTCGTGGTACTCCATACTGAGTATCGAGTTCATGAACAGAAACAATATCTATATAACCATCCTTGTCTAAATCGGCTATTTCTAGACCATCACTTCCCGCTAAATCAGCAGGTCCTAATTTAACATCATCAATAATATGCTCTCGCCATCCAATGAGATCATCTGCAAAAACAGAACTGATACTAATACTCAGAAAAAGACTCAGTATTAATTTTGAATACAATTCCATGTCTTCAATCCTAACAAAGAATAATTAATAAAAAAAACGGCCAATCTATTGGCCGTTTTCTTAATCTATTGAGTTTATTAATTGCTAATAGCTTTAATATTATTAACCGAGTAAACCCTGGGTGGCAGACAATCAGCGATAGTTTCGGGGTAAGTGCCATCAACTAAGCTTTTTAATCTTGCATCCCTATAATTTCCATATTCTGTCATAGAGCTAAAACCCATATTTACATAAAAATCATTAGTTTCTTCTAGAGAAGATCCTCCTGCGGCCCACCATCTCCAGACTCCACCTTTGTGATCAAGGCTGTCTAGAAACTCATTCCAAACATTATCATTTTCTCTTATATCAGATGCACTTTTGCCCTGTTTAAAAGAACAGCTGTGCAGTGCCCAGATGTTATTATCACCCTCTTGAAAATCAGTTTGATTAGCACGAACTTCAAAGATATCCCACTGACTCCATGACGCACAATCAACTAGACTCTGCCACTTCGCAAAAGTCTTAGTTCCATTAACTGAGAACCAATCTAATACTTGGCCCATGGCATTATTATTAGTAGTAAAGCCTACCCAATATAAATCATAGCCCTCATTGTCATCATAAAGTTGAGGAGTTACTACATTACCTTCATAAGGAGCGGGATAAGAATCAGCTAATTCGTACCAATCATTTCTTACAAAGTCCAGTACCTTATCGAGATCTCTGCCTTTATTAAAATTACACTGCAGCACTTCCCCAGTATATGTAACGTAAGCATCCTCATTAGAAAAAACCTGGAAAGAAGATCCTATGAGCGCAATCAATATTAATGTTTTTTTCATCTTTTCTCTCCTAATTATTCTGCAAGATTCAACCTGATATTTGTAGACTCATAAAGTCTAGGAGTATTACATTCATGAACTTCTTCTGGTCTCGAACCATCCATCATGGCCTTAAGCCTATTGTCTCTGGAAGCTCCATATTCTTCTACAGATGAAAAACTCACAGCAACCAGATAGTCATAATTTGTTTCAGTAGGCGATCCAGTTTCTGGCCACCATCTCCAATAACCACCTTCAAATCCAGAATCATCTAGGTATTTATTCCAAATTTTGTCATTTGCTGGAAGGTCATCTACGCTTTTTCCATCCTTAAACGAGCATGATTGAATCATGGTATAACCGGTTGCGCCTTCAACCCATTCAGTTTTAGGAGTTCTTCCCTCTACATTTAGGTTTAATGACATACCAGAGCAATTGGTTACTCTTTCCCATTTCGCACCTATTCTGTTGCCACCTTTTCTGAATTCATCTTCGGCCTTACCGACACTAGCAAGAGTTTCAGCGAAACCTAAAAAAACAAAATCAAGATCGAAATCAGCTGTAGACATGTAAACAGGTGTCATGATCCATGCACTGAAAGGCTCAGAAAAATTGTCATCTCCATACTCGTCCCATTCAGCTAGAACTTTCATGACATCATCCATGTCCGCACCATCTGCAATTTGACATTGCATAGCAGCCATGCCACCAATCTCCACATGATCATCGGCATGAGTAATGCTATAAAAGGATGCAAAGATAAACATTATTAAGAATTTTATTTTCATTGTTATTCCTCTATTAATTTAATTAAAAGGTCTATTTCTGGCATTAAATGCTGAATAGACTCTAGGGTTATCACAACTGATCACACTTTCAGGTTGTTCGGTCACACCCCAAAAGGAATCATCTTGTATAGATCCATACTCTTCCCAAGAATTGAAAGAAATATTCATAAAAAAGTCACTGTCAGATGAGTTAGAGGTTCCTGCAACAGGTACCCATCTCCAAACACCACCTGTGTGACCAAGCTTATCCATATACATATTCCATTCTTTATCACTTGCTATTAGATCTTGTATAGTTTTCCCTTCTTTTAAAGAGCAACTTCTAATAGCCCAGAAAGTATTTTCACCCTCAACGAACTGTACTTTTGGGGTTCTTGCCTCAATGGCCATATAGTATCCTTGAGACGGGCAATCCGTTAAAGATTCCCACTTGGCAAATGTTTCTGCTGCATCAGCAGAGAACCAGGAATCTTGCACAATTCCCATATCTTTATGATTATTCGTAAAGCCAACCCAGGCTACATCAAATGAAGCCTCGTCTCCTGATCTTAAAAAGGGAGTGAGATAGAAACCGCTGTAAGGGACCGGCCAGTTTTCATCCGCGTAAGGATTTAGATCATCTTTCATAAAAGATGTTAAATCATCAAAATTTACGCCCTCTTTATAGTTACATTGATAACCTTCCATGCCATAAGAAATAACATGATCATCAGCCATCAGTCCGCCAAAAGAACAAGCCAACGTTATGCTAAGAATTAAATTTAATTTTTTCATAGTATTACTCAAAATCCTTAGTAACAAATTGCTCTAAGTCTGATGCAGAATCATAAATTCTTGCATTAAATAACAACCGGCTACCTGTCCATTTTACGATGCTATCCATAGTTCTCTGGAATCTTAAAACGGCTTGATTAGTTGGAATCTGATCTTCCCAAGCCTCCAACTCAGCAATAGATTCAAAGCCGATCGTTAACAAATGAGTAGTTTCATCAGCTCCAAAAGCTACAGCCGATAATCCAAACTGACCAGGAAACTCTCCTCTGGTTTCTTCATCAACTCTTGCAAAAGCCTTTACAACCTTTGATACGTCGGAAGGAGCAGCGTTGAATTCATGAATAATCCAGTAGATATCTTTATTTGAAGGATTTCCATAGGTTTGGACAAATGAGTTCAATTGTTCAGAGGTGTTAGTTGAATTTTCTCTCAGAGATTTGAAAAATTTTTGACCCTCTAGACTTTGTTGAGAAGCAGTCATCCAATTAGTATGCTCAGTAAGGCTAGGCTGCAGAACAGCAAAAAAGTGAGTAGCTTCATTGTCTCCGTTAGCTATATATGCATTTAAATGCAATGAACCCTTAAAGTTTTCTTTAGCAAAATCAGAAGCCATTAATTCGTCTGTGGCTGCAATTACATTCGCAGCAGCTTCAGGACTATCAACCTTGATATCATAAATAGTCCAAATAGGATTCGAATAGATGAATCCTGAAATGGCTATTGAAGTTATTAATATTAATTTTTTCATTTTTTTAATTATTAGATCTAACACCAGTTACGTTATAAACCGCCCTATTATTGCAAGTCATGAGGTCTCCATAGATAGATTGCATCATCTGATTTCCTCCTCCATTTACTGCTTGATCAACAGCCTTGCCCCACTCTACGAGGTTATCAGCACTCTGACTCCAAAGAAAATCAGCATCAAAACGAGAAGGTATTCCCGAACCAGGCCACCATCTTCCTGCTCCACCTTTGATGTTTTGAGCATCTGCGTATTCATTGAATTTTTTGTCTGCTGCAAGTACCTGTTCAAAAGTAGTGCCTTCTGTAAGAGAACACCAAACAATTGTTGAAACACCATTATCGTCTCCATCATCAGACTGAGCTTGCCTTACACTTTCATAACCCCAATTAGTATGATCATTACAAGGGGTTACACTATTGAACTTAGAACTAATTCTTTGTCCTTTTGGCTCCATCATTAAAGCTTGAGCTTTACCAAGCTCCTCCCAAGTCGGCGAAGCACCTATCCAAAAGAAATCAGCTGTTTCTTCTTCGCTGTAAAAATGAGTAGAAAATATCCAGGCATTATATTGAGCGTCGCTGTCATCTACATATTCGTTCCATTCATCAACAACTCTCATTAAGTCGTTCATATCTTTTCCAGGAGCATAATTGCAACCAAATCCTTCAACAGGAATAAAAGTTGGCTGATCATCATCTGCAAAGACTGAGAAAGAAAGCACCAATGAAATAAAAGATGCAAAAAATATCTTGATAAAGTTTGTCATTAAACCTCTCCAAATAAGATTCTTAATGACAAGCACTAAGAATCGTTTTAAAAAAACCAAAGTAACAATTTCAGAATGCTCCCCAACTCTCTAAAAAGATTACTTAATACTTAGACACAGACAATATGACGGGTTTTAATTTCACACAATCGAAACTTTGTGACAATTTTGTGACAAAAATTAATGTTCTTTATTCCTAAATAACTTACTCTTTAAAAAATTTAAACTCGTATTATTTTTAAGAGTGTAACGATCAATTTGATCGTATAAATGTTCCAAACCTTTAGGATCCTCGAAGAGTCTTATACGAGTCATTCCTTCAATATTTGGATCGAGTTCTTTGATAATACGGGCAGGATTCCCACCTACAACTACATTTGGTGGAACATCTTTTACAACAACTGAACCAGCAGCAACAATGCTATTTTTACCTATAGATACTCCTTTACCAACAATAGCCCTATCGCCAATCCAGACATTGTCTTCAAGCAGAATAGGTGATGTCTTACCTACTGGAATGGCTCTATCGTAAATACCGTGCCAATCCGCATCTGAAATATAAGCACTATTGGCAAACATACATCCATCTCCAATAGTTATTTTTGATGCTGATGCTATTCGCACTCCTGGCGTTAAAAGGCAAAAATTCCCAATAGAAATTTCACCCTCATGATCCTCTAAGCTCCATGTTGTCAAATGAATATAATTATCTGGAGAGGCAACCATCGTTGGGTAATCGCCAATTGAGATGTTCCTTCCATAAATATCAAAGTATTTCGCACCCATGATATTGTGGCCCTTTCCAAAACTTTCAAACTGAGGTGCTAAAAAGTTATCTACATAGAAATTATTGTATCTAGCAAATAGCTTCTTCAGCCAATATGGTCGGTTGTCTTTTCTGATATCTTGCCTCTGCGGTACATGATAAAATACACGCCCTCTATGGAACAGCCCTTATCTAGAAAAAACAGTCTTTTTTCCCCAAGAGCCAAAAATGAAGCGACCAGCTTTATGAAATTAGCTGTTCCGATGTTTCTCACACAGCTTGCTCTGCAACTAATACAGGTTAACTCAGTTATCCAGAGTGGAAATTATTCAACAGATGTACAAGCGGGAATTATGTTGGCAGGAAATTTGTGGTTCCCCATCATGGTTGGAATTGGAGGTGTTTTGTTCTTTGTAACTCCCATGGTCGCACAATTGTATGGAGCAAAGAATATAAAAGATATAGGTCCTTTAGCTAGGCAAGCTGTATGGCTATCCATACCAATCGTTTTATTTGGTATGTTTATCCTATCGCAAGCTTCGTGGATATTGACCATGGCGAAAGTAGATCCGAATATAATCGTCTATTCAGAAGAATATTTAAGCTATTTTATATTTGCCCTACCCGCAATCCTTTTGAGTCAACCATTACGCTCATTATGCGAGGGTGTCACTAAACCTTTACCCATTACGTTACTGAACATTTTAATGTTGCTAATCGCAATCATAGGTAACTACACCTTTATATATGGCAACTTTGGCTTTCCCGAAATGGGCGCAAGTGGCGCTGGACTATCTGCGGTAATTGGTACTTGGACAACTTTCTTTCTCCTGATAATTTATTTAAGGTTCAAATCTGCTTACGGGACAGAGCTCTTTAAGAAAATAGAATTGCCTAATATTAAGATATTAAAAGAAATCCTTACAGGTGGAATACCTGTGGGTCTTGGAAATTTTATTGAATTGAGCATGTTTAGCGGAGCAGGAATTATCTTAGGAAGGTTTGGCAGTGAAGTGATTGCTGCAAATGGCATCGCTTTAACTATAGGTGGTTTATTTTTCATGATACCTCTTTCAATTGGTAATGCTGCTGCTGTCAGAGTTGGAAATAATGTTGGCGCGAATAATATGAAAGCAGCTAAATATAGCTCTTACTTTTCTCTCAGGTTGGCTACTGTGTGTGCTCTTATGATGAGTCTTATGATAATCATTAATGCAGAATTCTTAGCCGGCTTATTAAATGATAATGCCGAAGTCATAGCTCTAGCCGTTATCCTTTTAGGCTTTGCTGCTTTCTTTCAAGTGGCAGACGGATTAGCCATGGCAAGTATTGGCAGCATGAGAGGTTATAAAGATACATTTGGTCCAATGAAAATCATGGCAATCTCCTATTGGGGTGTAGGTCTACCTGTTGGAATAATTTTATCTATTACTGATTTAGTAACAGAGCAAATGGGGGCAGTTGGTATGTGGACTGGAATGGCTTTAGGTCTTCTAGTAGCTGCTGTTCTTATGGTCAGAAGAGTTAGGATGATTTCTACCAAGTTCATTAATGAAAATTGAAATAGATGCAACTGGGCTGAAATGTCCTGAACCAATTATGCTTCTTCATAAAGCGATTAGAGAATCCGATGATGGCGACTTTATTGAAATGAACGCAACAGATCCTAGCACTGAAAGAGATGTAGATAAATTTTGCGAATTTCTGGGTCATAAACTCTTAGAAAAAAAAATAACAAATGAAAACTTATATTTTGTTGTTCAAAAAATAGATAAGAATATAATTTAGCAAGGAGAAAATCATGACGTATATAAATAAACAATGGTTACTGGATCAAAGGCCTAAAGGAATGCCCGGAGATGAGTGTTGGAAACTGAATGAAGTTGAAGTTCCTCCGCTAAAAAAAGGAGAGGTACTAATAAAAATCTTATATCTTTCAATAGATCCCTATATGAGAGGGAGAATGAATGATGGAGAATCTTATGCAGAGCCAGCTGCGTTAGGAGAGCCGATGACAGGAGAATCTGTTGGAGTTGTTGTCGAGAGCGAATCAGATATTTATATGAAGGGAGATTATTTGTGTGTTCATAAAGGATGGCAAACACATATAGTCGCCAATGATGAAGATCCTGCTTTATTCAAAGCAGATCCTTCGGTCGTTCCTCTTCAAACTTACTTAGGAACAGTTGGAATGCCTGGCAGAACAGCTTATTTTGGCTTGCTAAGAGTTGGACTACCAAAATCAGGTGAAACGATAGTTGTTTCTGCTGCATCTGGAGCTGTAGGTTCTGTTGTTGGTCAAATGGGAAAAATTCTTGGATGTAGAGTAGTTGGAGTTGCAGGTGGTGAAAAGAAATGTTCCTACGTAACAGATGAACTGGGTTTTGATGCTTGTATAGATTATAAGGCTGGAAATATTGAAGAAGAACTATCTTCTGCATGTCCTGATGGAATAGATATTTATTTTGAAAATACGGGTGGCCCTGTAAGTAAAGCTGTTGCTAAACTTTTAAATGAAGGTTCTAGGGTTCCCATTTGTGGTTTCATCTCAGCCTATAACTCAGAAGATATGGCAAATGAGGAAACGCCTTTTCATATTTTTGGAGCCTTAAATCCTGCTCCAGAACATAGATTCTTCGTCGTAACTGAATGGTTTAAGGAGTGGAGAGAAGCTACCAATGAACTATCACAGTGGATATCTGAAGGCAAAATAAAGTATCAAGAAACTATTACAGAAGGTTTTGAAAATGCCCCTCAAGGTCTGAGGGATGTTTTGAGCGGTAAGAATTTTGGTAAGCAACTTATTAAGGTTGCTGACGAGTAATTATTTTCCCTTCCAACTAAACTTCGAAACATCTTCGATATTTTCCCCAGCAGTGAGGAGAGCGCGCATTGCTTGGGCTGCATCTTCTGAATTCATTGTGATATCAAAAGCTTTTTGTTCTAGCAAAAGTCCCTCTTCCAAGGTCATGTCTAAGCCCTTATGAATTATTTTTTTTACCTGACTCAGAGCTATGGGAGCTCTGTTGGCTAAATCCTGACAATAGTGATTTAAGCCTTCATGAAAATTTTTATGTGGAATAATTTTATTAATTATTCCAAAGCTTTCAGCTTCATGTGGGGTCAAGAGCCTTGCATGTAAGATTAAATCCAAGGCTCTTGATGCTCCAATTAATCTGGCTAATCTCTGAGTTCCGCCTCCGCCGGGCAATATTCCTACTGAAGTCTCAGGAAGACCTATTTTATAATCTCCATCAGACATTATTCTTAAGTCACAACCCAGAGAAAACTCGCACCCACCTCCGGCAGTATTCCCATTTATGCCAGCTATAACAATTGCATCTAAATCTCTTAATCTCAGTAACATCCTATGAAATCCATGAAGTTCTTTCGGGTCGCTATTTACTTGCGTTTTATTAAGATTTTTTTCAGCAGTTTCGGCAAGTTCTCCTACTTCATAATGCTTGATAAAAACTTCATTGCCATCTCCAGTAAAAGCAAGAACTCTAAGATCTTTTTTGGCTTCCATAATATCTAGGAATTTATGGATTTCTATAACGCCTTCAGCAGTTAAAGTATGTGTAGGAGGATTGGAAAGATAACAAGTAACAATTTGTCCCTCATCAACAATTCGAAGATGTTTAAATTTATCTACCATCCAGTAACCTCAGCAATTCCTTTTCCAATATCTGCAGGACTTTTTACCGTATATACACCTGCGGATTCCAGTGCTTTGTACTTATCTTCAGCTGTTCCTTTTCCACCTGCAATGATCGCCCCCGCATGACCCATTCTTTTCCCAGGAGGAGCAGTAACACCTGCAATATATGACACAACTGGCTTTGTAACATTTGACTGAATAAACTCAGCAGCTGATTCTTCAGCCGTACCCCCTATTTCACCAACCATTACAATTGCCTCCGTAGATTGATCATCTTGAAAAAGCTCTAATACATCTATAAAGCTTGTTCCAGGTATGGGGTCTCCCCCTATGCCCACACAACTTGTTTGACCAAAGCCAAGATCAGAGGTTTGTTTGACCGCCTCATAGGTTAAAGTTCCTGATCTGGAGATAATGCCTACCTTACCAGGAAGATGAATATCACCAGGCATGATACCCATTTTAGACTCACCAGGTGTGATAATCCCCGGACAGTTTGGGCCAATTAACCTTACTCCCATTTGATCACAACGTAGTTTAACTTCAAGCATGTCTATAGTTGGAATACCTTCAGTGATACAGACAATTAGTGAAATACCTGATTCGGCTGCTTCTAAAATCGAAGACTTACAAAATTTCGCAGGCACAAAGATTAGACTGGCAGTGGCACCCGTTGCATCTACGGCTTCTTTAACAGTATTGAATACAGGCAAATCTAAATGCTCCTGACCACCTTTTCCCGGAGTCACACCACCTACCAACTGAGTTCCGTAATCAATACACTGAATACAATGTTGAGTAGCTTGTCCTCCAGTAAAACCCTGACAAATTACCTTGGTATTTTTATCTAAAAGAATACTCATTAGCTGACTCCCTTGGAGGCCTTAACTGCCAAACTTGCAGCTTCCTCCAGATTGGCTGCAGGTATAATATTTAACGCGCATTCATCAAGGATCTTTATTCCTTTATCAGCGCTATTGCCCTCCAATCTAACTACCACGGGAACCTCAACACCCATAACAGTTAGGGCCTCGACAATGCCGTCCGCTATAACATCGCAGCGCACTATGCCTCCGAAGATATTGATTAAAACCGTCTTTACATTCTCATCGGAAAGAATGATTTTAAAAGCTTCAGCTACTCTTTTTGAATCTGCAGTGCCTCCAACATCTAAAAAGTTCGCTGGTTCTCCACCGTGGAGTTTTATAATGTCCATTGTACCCATAGCCAGTCCTGCACCATTGACCATGCATCCAATATTTCCATCCAGGGCAACATAACTCAAATCCCATTCAGCTGCCCTTGCCTCTCTGGGATCTTCTTGAGAAGGATCTCTTAAGGTCTCCACATCTTCTTGCCTGTAGAGTGCATTGGAATCCACATTAATTTTTGCGTCCAAACAAATTAAATCTCCTTGGTCAGTTATGACTAAAGGATTGACTTCGACTAAAGATAAATCTTTTTCTAAAAATAAATTTACCAGTCCATTAAAAATATTTAAAAATTGATCAGCTTGTAGTGCATTCAGTCCTAATTCCTCAGACAGAGATCTTGCTTGTGAATCATCTGGTCCGTTAATGGGATCTATCTCTTGCTTAAAAATTTTCTCAGGTGTCTTTTCGGCAACTTCTTCTATGTTAACTCCACCTTCTGTTGATGCCATAACTACAAGGCGCTGAGAAGCTCTATCGATTACCGCACCTAAGTAGAGTTCCTGATCTATATTTGTGCAAGTCTCAATAAGGATTTCATTAACTGGCTGTCCTTTTTCATCAGTTTGGAAAGTTACAAGATTATTCCCTAACCACTTTTCTGCAAACTCTTTAACTTCTTCAATCGTGCTAACAACCTCAACCCCACCTGCTTTACCTCTTCCGCCAGCATGAACTTGAGCTTTTACAACCCATTTGTCGACATTCAATGATAGTGCCATTTCCTCTGCTTCGTTGCTAGAAGATGCAGAAAGGCCTTCGGAAACAGCTATACCGTACTCTCTAAAAAGCTGTTTTGCTTGATATTCGTGAAGATTCATTTTTTCTCCCTAAAACACAATCTTGTGAATTGCTAATGCAAATTTTGACACGCATTGTAAGTGATAAATGCAAAAGTTAGGAGAAAGAAAATTAAATGAATTTATCTTAGGATTTTTCTCTGGTCAGTAATTTATTTCTGATATTAGAAATAGCTTCAGTAGGATTTAAGCCCTTAGGACATACCGAGACACAATTCATAATGCCATGGCATCTGTAGAGGCTAAATGCATCTTCTAGATCATCTAGTCTTTCTTCAGTTGCCTCATCTCGACTATCAGCTATAAATCTCCAAGATTGTAACAGAGCAGCAGGGCCGAGGAATTTATCTGGGTTCCACCAAAAGGAGGGGCACGAAGTTGAACAGCATCCACACAAGATACATTCATAGAGTCCATCCAGGTCTTCTCTATCTTCAGGAGATTGCATTCTCTCTATCTCGGGTGAATCACTTTTAGTAATCAAATAAGGTTTTACTTTTTCTAATTGATCAAAAAACTGCTTCATATCAACTATCAGATCTCTTATGACGGGGAGACCCGGCATAGGACGCAAGGTAATCTTGCCTCTCTTAAGAACTTCAGATAATGGAGTGACGCAAGCCAGTCCGTTTTTGCCGTTAATGTTCATGCCATCAGAACCGCAAACTCCTTCCCTGCAAGATCTTCGGTAAGAAAGTGAAGGCTCTTGCTCTTTAGCTAAATGCAATGCATCTAAAACCATTATGTCTTTATCGGTGGGTATCTCAACGACTATATCTTGCATATATGGTTTTTTATCAACTGTCGGATCATAACGATAAATACTCATCGTTATGGTTTTGATTTGTTCTACAGGTATTGCTGCTGCACTCATTAGTAACTCCTGACCATTGGTTGAAATGCTTGAACAGTCTTTGGTCTATAATTCACATCTCTTTTGCTTACCTCTTTAGTCTCAGCAAAATAAATAGAATGTTTTAACCAATTTTCATCGTCTCTTTCGGTGTAGTCATCTCTGGCATGTGCACCACGACTTTCCTTCCTTTCATTAGCAGTAATAGCTGTTGCTTCAGCTACCTCGAATAAGTTTTGCATTTCTAATGCTTCTATTCTGGCAGTGTTGAATGTGGCTGATTTATCTTTTAAATATAAGCTTTCAACTTCTTCACGAGTTTTAGAAAGTTCATCGATTCCTTTTTCCATTAGATCGCCTCTTCTAAAGACTCCAAAGTTATTTTGCATATTTTGCTGCATTCTTTCTTTTAGAACAGATACTTGCTCACCCTCTGAAGAAGCATTCAATTTATTTAGCCTTTCTAAAGCCTTATCAATATCATCGGAGGAAGCGTCTTTAAGTTGAACGCCTTGTTTCATAGCATCTTCGATATAAAGACCTGCTGCTCTTCCAAAAACAACAAGGTCAAGAAGAGAATTTCCACCCAGTCTATTGCCTCCGTGAACAGAAACGCAAGCCACTTCTCCAGCAGCATATAGACCATCGATTATTTTATCTTCACCATTTTCAACTGAAATAACTTGGCCATTAATATTTGTAGGTATTCCACCCATCATGTAGTGACAAGTAGGAACTACAGGTATAGGTTGAACTGCAGGATCAACACCAGCAAAGGTTTTAGAAAGTTCTGTAATGCCAGGTAAACGCTTATGAACAACGTCTGGTCCAAGGTGATCTAAGCGTAAAAAAATATGATCTGCGTTAGGACCGCACCCTCTTCCTTCTAAGATTTCTAGAGCCATAGATCTTGCAACTACATCTCTACTAGCTAAATCCTTTGCATTTGGGGCATATCTTTCCATAAATCTTTCGCCATCTTTATTGAGCAAATAACCCCCTTCTCCTCTGCAACCTTCTGTGACAAGTGTTCCGGCACCATGTATACCAGTTGGATGAAACTGCCACATTTCTATGTCTTGAACAGGCATACCTGCCCTCAGAGCCATACCAATCCCATCTCCAGAATTGATTAACGCATTTGTTGTTGAGGCATAGATTCGCCCAGCACCGCCAGTTGCAAGGACTGTCGCTTTTGATTTTATGTAATATATCTCGCCTGTTTCTATCTTGAATGCGATGACACCTACTACAGCTTTGTCAGCATTCAAAACAAGGTCAACAGCAAACCACTCATTCAAAAAATTTGTACCAGCTTTTAGGTTTGCTTGATAAAGAGTATGTAAAAGGCTGTGTCCAGTTCTATCGGCTGCAGCGCAGGTCCTTGTGGCCTGCCCTCCTTTTCCATAATCTTTTGATTGCCCACCAAAAGGTCTTTGATAGATCCTGCCTTCTTCTGTGCGAGAAAAAGGTAAGCCCATGTGTTCCAGCTCGAACACTGCTTTCGGCCCTTCACTGCACATGTATTCAATAGCTTCTTGGTCACCTATGTAATCAGAGCCTTTGACAGTATCAAACATATGCCATCTCCAATCATCATCAGGATCATCGCTTTGAATAGCACAAGTGATCCCTCCTTGAGCAGAGACCGTATGTGAACGGGTAGGAAAAACCTTTGAAATTACAGCTGTATTGAGGCCAGATTCGGCAAGCTGCAAAGAAGCTCTCATACCGGCTCCACCACCACCAACTATAATTCCATCGAATTCCATTACAGGAAGATCTTTAG
>Ga0208127_1000869_pt1 | contig 15482 bp, 14 predicted proteins | sample ETNtaG_6_FD_185751 | JGI IMG/M metagenome (GOLD analysis project Ga0208127, IMG submission 185751) | Marine microbial and viral communities from oxygen minimum zone, Eastern Pacific Ocean - ETNP201306SV45 (SPAdes) (version 2) | ecosystem: Environmental > Aquatic > Marine > Oceanic ...
CAATCGCCGGCGATGGAGGGTATTTTCGAAATCGTCAAGCAAGTCGCCCCCGCGCGTGCCAGCGTGCTGGTGCTCGGCGAAAGCGGCACGGGAAAGGAACTCATCGCCAAGGCCATCCACAACCTCAGCCCGCGCGCCAAGCAGCCGCTGGTTACCGTGCATTGCGCGGCCCTCTCGCCCACGCTGTTGGAGAGTGAATTGTTTGGTCACGAAAAAGGCGCGTTCACCGGCGCGCACGAACGCCGCATCGGCCGTTTCGAACAGGCCAATGGCGGCACACTATTCCTTGATGAGATCGGCGAGATCGATCAGGCCATCCAGGTCAAGCTGCTGCGGTTCCTTGGCGAACGTACCTTCGAACGCGTGGGCTCCAATAAAACCCTCTCCTCCGACGTCCGCATCATTGCCGCCACCAATCGCAATCTCGAACACGAGGTGGCTGAGGGCAATTTCCGGGAAGACCTGTTCTTTCGCCTGCGTGTGGTGGAGCTAAGCCTGCCGGCTCTACGCGATCGCGGCACCGACGCCGTGTTGCTCGCGAAAAGTTTCCTCAAGGAATTCGCTCAGGAAAACGCCAAGGCCATCGAGGACTTTCATCCGGACGCCGTCGAGGCACTGCTCAATCATCCCTGGCCCGGCAACGTGCGCGAACTACGCACGGCCATCGAGCACGCCGTGGTGTTGTGCCGCGGCAACACCATTGGGCTACGTGATCTGCCGCCCAGTGTGCGCGGTGAATCCGCTGGCGCGCCGCATCCGGACGCCAAGGAAGTGTTAAGCAAAAAGAACCTCACCGTGGAGGACGCCGAAAAGGCTTTGATCATCCGCGCTTTGAAGGAATGTGGGGGCAACCGAACGAAGGCCGCCGAAAAAATTGGCATGAGTCGTCGAACGCTTCATCGAAAACTGCATGCCTACAACCTTCACGACTTATAGGCGCCGACTACTCAGCCAGACACCGGCGTAGCACCACCTCAACCTCGATCTCGTCGAAACTGTTGGGAATTTTGCACTGGGGCAGCACCATAGGCATCAACTCCCAGCCTTCCGCCCCCAATTCATTAAGTTTGGCCTGAGACAGGTCGCCTCTTTTTAGTACTTTGTACTCCCACTTCTGCATGACTGGATTGTAGCGTGGGCGACAGGCTGTGGCGAACCAGTTTTGGCATTTTGAATAAAGATTCCGACTGAACCCTTAATGGCATAGCAAAGACTTGGTTGAGCTTGACCGCAAAGGCCTGTGAGCTTCAACTCTCTCCATGTCCACGATTTGTGTTCGCCTGATGGCGTTGATGTTGCTCGTTTCGTTTACCGTTCAGGCTGAGGTATCCGTTCCTTCCATCTTTGGCAGTCGCATGGTGCTGCAGCGGGGTCAGGCCAATCCGGTGTGGGGCTGGGCTACGCCGGGTGAGAATATTTCCGTCACGTTCGCCGGCCAGAAACACACTGCTACGGCCGGCAAGGACGGCGCTTGGCGTGTGAAGCTCCAGCCGCTGAAGGCCAATGCCAAGGGCCAGACACTGACCATTCAGGGTAGCAACAAGCTGGAGCTGATCGATGTGTTGGTGGGCGAGGTGTGGGTGTGCTCCGGTCAGTCGAACATGGCATGGTCAGTTGATCGTTCTTACGATCCGGATTTGGAGAGCCTCACGGCGAAATTCCCCAACATCCGTCTGATCTCAGTACCGCCGGTCGGCACACAGGAACCTCAAAAGGATTTCAACGGCGAATGGGTGGCTGCCTCGCCGGAGTCGGTGATGAGCTTTTCTGCCGTGGGCTTTTTCTTCGGTCGTACACTGCATCAGGCAATTAATGTGCCGGTGGGTTTAATCGACAATGCTTGGGGTGGCTCAGCTGCGGAGGCATGGGTTCGCCGTGATCTGCTGAACAAGCTGCCCGCCGCCGCGCCTTATATGGCTACTTGGAAACAGACTGAGGCAAATTATGATCACGAGAAAACCATGGCCACTTATGAGACGCGCTTAAAGAAATGGCAGACCGCCGCTGCGGCCGCGCGCAAGGCCGGCAAGCCGGCACCGCAACGCCCGCGTAATCCGCGTAATCCGCTGACGGGCCAGCACCGGCCGGCAAATCTTTACAACGGCGTGCTCAAGCCTTTCATCGGGTACGGCATCAAGGGAGCCATTTGGTATCAAGGTGAAAGCAATAGCGGTCGAGCAAAGGCTTACCGTGACGTGTTTCCGCTCATGATCCAAAATTGGCGCGACGAATGGGGGCAGGGTGATTTCCCGTTTTATTGGGTTCAACTTGCTGATTTCCGTGATGAGCAACCGGAGCCTATGGATGATAACTGGGCCGAATTGCGTGAGGCACAGACCATGACGATGGATCGCCTCAAGAATACGGGCGAAGCAGTGATCATTGATGTGGGCGAAGGCCGCGACATTCATCCACGTGACAAACAGACCGTTGCCAAGCGGCTGGCGCGGTGGGCATTGGCTAAAGACTACGGCGTGGATATCATTCATCAAAGTCCTCGCTATAAGAGTATGGAGATCAAGGGCGATAAGGCTGTGATCACGTTTGATCATGTGGGTGCGGGACTTTACAGTTTTGATGTGCGTGATCCCAAAGGTTTTGCCATATGCGGCCAGGACAAAAAATTTGTATGGGCTAACGCTCGAATCGTGGGCAAAGACAAGGTGGAAGTCTGGGCTAAAGGAATTACGCCTGCCCAAGTACGCTATGCTTGGGCAGTGAACCCTGTTTGCACATTGATGAGCCGCGAAGGCCTTCCGGCCACGCCCTTCCGTACTGATGATTTCAAGATGGTGACTGAAGGGCAGTAATTTTAATTGTCTCAGCACTTTCTCGGTTGACGTGTGTGGGTTAAGGCGTTGCAATGTCCCCTATGACCAAGCGTCTTCTTTCCCTAAGCTGTATTGTCGTTATTCTGTCGGCCTTTTTTGTTCAGGCTGAAACGAAACTTCCCTCCATCATCGGTAGCCATATGGTGCTGCAGCAGGGTGAAAAATGCCCGATTTGGGGTTGGGATGATTCAGATAAACAGGTCACCGTTGAATTTGCCGGCCAAAAGCACACGGCCAAGGTAGGTGATGATGGCCGTTGGGAAGTCCATTTGGATTCCATGAAGGCTAATGCGAAGGGCCAAACACTTACTATTCGCGGGAGTTCTAAGATTGAGTTAACGGATGTGTTGGTCGGCGAGGTTTGGCTTTGCTCCGGCCAGTCCAACATGGAATGGCGAGTTAAGCAGTCAGCCAATCCGCAGGAAGAGATTGCGAACGCAAAGCATCCACTGATCCGCCACATTAAGATTCCACATCGCCCGGCTGCCCAACCGGAGAACGATGTACCCTCGGATGGTTGGAAAGTTTGCTCGCCGCAAACAGCTGCTGATTTTACTGCCGTGGGCTATTACTTCGCCCGGCATTTACAAAGTGAGATTAAGGTGCCTATTGGTTTGATTGGAAGTAACTGGGGCGGCACTCGGATTGAACCTTGGATTCCGCCGGTGGGTTTCAAGAGTGTTCCAGCACTGAAGGCCAACTTTGCTGATAAGCTGGATCAATTTCCTGCTAAGCGTGGTAACGGGGTGAATCACCAAAGCCCCTTGGCTTTGTATAATGGGATGATCAACCCTCTCTTGCCATATACCATTAAAGGTGCGCTTTGGTATCAGGGAGAGAGCAATAACGGGGAAGGCATGCTGTACCACGAAAAGATGAAGGCCTTGATCGCGGGTTGGCGCAGTGTATTCAACAAACCAGAGCTACCATTCTATTATGTTCAACTGGCCCCTTTCCGTTACGGTAGGGATGATGATCCTCGTTTGCCCGGAATTTGGCAGGCTCAACTGGAAACTCTCAAGGTTCCTCATACCGGCATGGCGGTAACCACTGATATTACTAACGTCAGAGACATTCATCCCAAGAACAAGCAGGATGTCGGTAAGCGCCTTGCCTTATGGGCTTTGGTTAAAGACTACGGCAAAAAGCTAAAGACCCAGTACTCAGGTCCTATTTTTGAGAAAACATCTCACGCTGAGGGTAAGGATAGCCTCACAGTTCATTTTAAGAAACTGGGTGATCATCATCACGGCCTCAAAACCAATGACAATAAACCCATCAGTCATTTTGAAATTGCCGGTAAAGATGGAAAATGGCATCCAGCTAAGGCGACAATCGTTTACGGAGACCATTTGATCGTAAAGAGTGATGCGGTAAAAAATCCGGTCCATGTACGCTTTGGTTGGCACCAAATGGCCGAGCCTAATCTAGTGAATGGAGCAGGGCTGCCGGCTTCCCCGTTCAGTACCGCTTTTAAATAAAATGCGCACTTTAGTTGCTTTATTATTCATATTGGTCGCCGGCCCTTTATCGGCGGCAGACGCCAACTTCCATCTCTACCTGCTTATCGGCCAATCCAATATGGCCGGCCGTGGCAAGGTGACGTTGGAGGACAAGGTGGCCGTACCGCGGGTATTAATGCTCAACCAGGCTAACGAATGGGTGTCCGCCGTGGATCCCATTTCGTTTGATAAAAAAATCGCCGGGGTCAGCCTCGGCCGCACTTTCGGCATCGAGATGGCTCAGGCCAACGAAGACGTAAAGATTGGACTGATCCCGTGTGCGGTCGGCGGCACGCCCATCCGCCGTTGGCAACAAAACGGAGACCTATATCAGGCAGCCCTCAAGCGCGCTAAACTTGCGCAGAAGGTTGGCGTTATCAAAGGAATCCTCTGGCACCAGGGCGAGAGTGATTCCGGGAACGAGGATACGGCCAAGATTTACGAGCAACAACTCCACGCGATGATTGCTGCATGGCGGAAAGACCTAGGAAATGAAAAAATCCCGGTTGTTGTCGGTGAACTAGGTCAGTTCTTCAAACGCGCTAAGCACAAGTCCACTGTCGATAACGCATTAAAGGTATTGCCGAACAAGGTGAAGCATACCGCTTGGGTCAGTTCCGAAGGTCTCGCCCACAAGGGGGATGTCGTTCACTTCAATGCGGCGGCCTACCGTGAATTTGGTAAACGTTACGCCTCAAAAATAAAGTCACTTCAGGAATAGCTCCATGAACTTCATCCGCTTGAGTCTCTTTTTAGGCATCGTTTCAGGAAGCCTCGTTGTAGGCGTTGAACTCTCGCCTCCAGAAAAAAACTTCGAGACACTATGGAAGACTTTTAATGAAAGATATGCCTTCTTCGAATTACGTGGAGTCGATTGGCAAGAGCAATACAAGACCTATCGCCCTAAGGTGAGTAAAGAGACTGCCGATGAGGAACTGTTCAACATTATGTGCGAGATGTTGAAACCTCTTAAGGACGGCCACGTAAATCTGAAAGCTAAGGGTTTAAAGAAAAAAGCATTTAACCCGGAGGAACTTCCCAGATTCTTAAAGGAGTTTAATACCCCCAAACTTGAAAAGAGCTACCAATCGATGGTTCGTAAAACTCTGAAGGATCAGGGCTTTGGCGATTTTAAAAAGGCGACGGCTTTATTTGAGTATTCCCGCAGCAAGGACTTTGGTTATTTGTTGATCACTGAATTCGAAGGGGTGAGGCCCAAGAAACTTGGTCCAGCTTTGGATGAGGTGCTTTCTGAAATGAAAGGCATCAAGGGATTGATCATTGATATACGGTTGAACCCTGGGGGTACTGATCAGTGCCTCTACCAGATCGCCAGTCGCTTTGCCGACAAGAAGCGGGTGGGGCATATTCGCAAATCCAAACGCAAATCGGGTGAGGGCGAGGATGGTTTTAGTGAATTGAAGACGCGGTTTCTAAAGCCGGCAACGGATGCGGGGCCCAACGGCACTTTTACCGGCCCGATTTGCCTGCTGACTCATGGAGCCTCCTACAGTGCAGCTGACGCTTTTGCCATGGTTATGACGGAGCTGCCTCACGTCACCATCATTGGGGAACCCACCAACGGGATTTTCTCGAACATGCTGGAAAAGAAACTGCCTAATGGTTGGAAGTACACGCTCTCTTTTCAGGTATATTACGCGGCTGACGAGAAATGCTATGAAGGAAAAGGAATTCCCGTGGATATCGAGGTGCTAAACAAGCGTGAAGACCTCGAGAAAGGAGAGGACCCATTGATCATGAAATCAATCGAGGTGCTTTCCCCAAAGTAAGTGTTTTTTGACGCGCACAACCACCTGCAAGCGTTGCGCTTTGGTGGACGGCAGGCCGAACTACTAGCCGAGTGTCCCGGTGTGGCGCGCATGGTGGTCAACGGCTGTTGCGAAGAGGATTGGCCGGCCGTAGCCGCGTTGGCGGAGGCACATCGGCAAGTGCTGCCCAGTTTCGGTTATCATCCATGGTGCATCCACGAGCGCTCGGACGATTGGGAAGCAGAATTGAACCGAATGCTCGACGCTCATCCCGCTGCCGTCGGTGAGATTGGCCTCGACCGTTGGAAGGAAGGACTCGATTACGAAGGTCAGGAGGAGGTGTTCGTAAACCAACTCCGTATCGCTTCCGAGCGCAACCTTCCCGCCAGCATCCATTGCCTTAAGGCATGGGGGCGAATACTAGAGCTTCTGCAGGAAGGCCCAATTCCTGAGCGCGGTTTTCTATTGCACAGCTACGGGGGCCCGACGGAAATGGTGCAGGCCTTCGCGCAACTAGGCGCGTACTTCAGCTTCCCGGGTTATTTTTTGCGCGCCGCCAAAGGGCGCCATCGCGAAGCGTTCAAGTCCGTGCCTGCAGATCGGTTGCTAATTGAAACCGATGCCCCGGATCAACGGCTGCCGGACGCACTGAATGCGTATCCGCTCACGGACTCCGCCGGCGAGTCCATGAATCATCCGGCCAATTTGCCGGTGGTGTATCAAGGTGTGGCAAAAATCTTGGAGACGCCGCTGGTCGCTTTGGCAGAGCAGGTCGAAGACAACTTCGAGCGTTTGTTCGGCAACTAATAATTTGCTCGTCAGCACGCGTGTTAAGCCCAACCATTGCAACTTCATTCAATGAAGGCATTGGTTTTAATTTTATTGGTCCTCCAGAGCGCCCTGTGGGGTGCAGATGAAAAAGGCTTCACCGCGATCTTCAATGGCAAAAACTTTGATGATTGGGATGGCAAACCCGAGGCATGGGAAGTACGAAATGGTGAGATTTGGTGTACGGGCAAATCTCAGGAAAAGAACTGGCTTATCTGGCGCAAAGAGCAGCCGGCCAATTTTATTCTAAGGATTGAATTCCGTTGGGACAAAGGTAACTCAGGAGTACAGGTGCGCAGTGATGACTTGGGTAAATGGCAGGTTTTTGGGTATCAGGCGGAAGTGGCAGAACAGGTCAAGATGGGTCTATGGCACCATTCGCTACTAGCCAAGGAACATCCCAAGAAAAAGGCACGCCATTTGATGGCCACCGCCGGTCAGGTTGCCACCTTGGCACCTGACGGCTCCAAGACAGTAAAGCAAGGCTGGGATCCCAAGAAGGTTCAGTCGCACTTCAAAGAGCACGAATGGAACACGATGGAAATCATCGCCAAGGGCCCGAAACTCATCCACAAGGTCAACGGCGTGATGTTCGCCACCGTAATTGATCTCGATAAGGAAATGAGCCGCACTAAGGGTTTCATTGCATTGCAGGATCATGGCAAAGGCTGCACTGTTGCGTTTCGCAAAATCAGAATAATGAAATTGCCATGATAAAATTGCACTCAGTTTTCTCAAATTGAGCAAAGAGGCTTCAAAATACCTAGCTTGCGCTGACCCTGTGCTGGGTCAGTACATAAAGAAATTGGAACCAGTTACACTGGCCCCCAATAACCGAATCACCCTGTTTGAGGCACTGGTAAAGTCAGTTATTGGTCAGCAACTGAGTGGTAAGGCGGCTCATTCAATTCTCTCTAAATTAAAGGTTCAAGTAGGCGGCAAAAAACCTATTAGCCCGGAAAAAATACTGAGCACGCCTTACGGAAAAATTCGAAGTGCTGGCGTTTCTGTCTCAAAGGCCCGCACCATTATTACCTTGGCTGAAATGGTAAAGACTGGAGCTATTCCTTCGTCTCGAAAAATGAGAAGCATGAGCAACGAAGAGATTGTTCAAGTACTCACAGCCGTTAAAGGTATTGGGCAATGGACAGCAGAGATGATTCTGATGTTCAAACTAGGCCGGCAGGATGTGATGCCTGCTACTGACTTGGGAGTCAGAAAAGGTTACTCTATCATTTTTAACAGCATGGAGCTCGCCACGCCCAAGGCTATTTTGGAACATAGCCAGAAATGGAGCCCCTACCGGTCATTCGCGGCCAAATACTTTTGGGCGGCAGCGGATGCAAAACTCTAGATGTGTCTCAGGAATCGAACTGACAACACATTTTGAATTAAGCTAATTCTCTTATCACATGTCCGGCTGCTGCTAAGCCGAATGCGGCGGTGACGTGGGTGACGGCGCCGAGTCCGGCTTCGCAGTTTAGTTTCAATGACTCACCGCTTTCAGATTTATTTTCGCAAACGGTGCCGTCGGGCTGGGGATATTGCACAGGCTCGGCGGAGTAGACGCAGGGGAGCTGCCATTTCTTGGTTCCACGAGGGAAGTCGTGTTTCTGCCTCAATTGCTTGCGCACTTTGAAGAGAAGTTTGTCGTACTTGGCTCGAGTAAGATCGGTCACGCGCACCGCCGTGCCATCGCGTCGGCCACCGGCTGCACCGCAGGTGATGATTGGAATTTTTCGCATCCGGCATTCATCAATCAGCAGGCATTTATTGGTGAGGCCGTCGATGGCATCAATGAGGTAATCAAAGCCGCCACTGAGAATGCTATCAGCAGTTTGTGATGTGAAAAATTCCGTACGCGCGTGCACTGTGCAGTCGGGGTTGATGCGGTGGATGCGTAAGGCTAGTTCATTCACCTTTGCCTTGTTGATGCTGCCCTCAAGCGCATGGATTTGCCGATTGGTATTGGTGATACACACCTCGTCGAGGTCCACGAGTGTCAGCTTGCCAATACCCGATCGGGCCAGTGCCTCTGCACCCCACGAGCCGACGCCACCCACGCCGATGACCGCCACGTGTGCGGCCCGCAATTTGGCAAGGCCGTCGTTGCCGTACAGGCGGGCAATGCCGCCGAAGCGTGCGTCCGCGGCGTCCATCAACGACCGAACTGTTGCTGCACCGCTTCCTGAAACGCCTTGCGCACGGGCGAGTTGTCGCCGTTCCGGAAACCGGCGCGCTGGATCATCAGCACCACGATGCGGCCGGTCTTGGGATCCGCCCAGCTTTGCGTGGCATACGCGCCGCCGTGCCCGTAGGTGCCGGCCGAAAGCATTTCGGTTACGCCCATCGGCGTCTTCACCACCTGAAAGCCCAGTCCCCAGCTCATGCCGTCGACAAAGCCAGTTTTAATGTCGCCGGTTTGCGTGCGTGTCATCAGTGCTGCGGTTTTTTTCTGCAACACCTGTTTGCCCTTGTAGGTGCCGCCGTTGAGCATCATTTGATAAAACGCCACCACATCGCCTGCCGTGGAGTACAGGCCGCCGGCGGGGTAGGGCGTGCGCTTGCGATTGGAGAGACCGCCTTTGAGAAAGTACACCTCCACCGGCTGCAGTTTGCCGTTTGAATCCGGCCGATAACTGGTGGCAATGCGCTTGGCCTGTGCGGGTGTCGGCCAAAAGGTCGTGTCTTTCATGCCACATGGATCGAGTACATGCGTCTGCAGGTAATCGGCAAATGGCGTGTCGCTGACGACCTCCACGATGCGGCCGAGCACGTTGATGCCGGCGTTGCTGTAACTCCAACGGCTGCCCGGTTCAAACTGCAGCGGCGTTTTGGAATAGCTCATCACCAATTCAGCCAAGGTGCTCTCCGGCCGGGGCGAATTTGTATTGGCTAGGCCCGAGGTGTGCGTGAGCAGATCGCGGATGGTGATCGCGCGCGCTGGTTTCTTAAGCGTGAGCTTTCCCTTCGCACGCGATTCAATCATCCATTGCCCAGCGAACTCCGCCAGATGTTTTTCCACCGGATCCTCAATCGACAACTTGCCCGCCTCGTGCAATTGCAGCACGCATACCGCCGCCATTGGCTTGGTCATGCTGGCGATCCAAAACAGGGCGTTCGGCGGCATGGTGGTTTTGGTTTTCAGATTCGCGTAGCCGGTTGTTTCGAGGCTGAGCACATCCGACTTGGTGGCCACCGCTGTGACGCTGCCGGCGATCACGTTGTTGGCCACAAAGCCATTCATCACCACCCGCACCGGCGAATCCGGCGGCTGGGCGAGGGAAGTCCACGTGAGCGAAAGAAGCAGGAGAGGGATTAGTTTTTTCATATTAGTTTGTCACTCTATGGGTCTTGTGCACGGCGGCTTGGGCGGTGCATTTGATCAAAATCTCGTCGATGCAGACGTGCGGCGGGCGCGTAGCCATCCAGATCATTGCCTCAGCGATGTCTTCCGCCACCAGTGGATCGAGGCCTTCGTACACTTTGTCGGATTTCGACTGGTCGCCTTTGAAACGGACCATGGAAAACTCCGTCTCTGCCAAGCCTGGGTCCAGCGTACCCACGCGAACTCCGGTGCCATTAAGCTCCAGTCGTAGCGACTGAGTAATCTGTTTCTCAGCCGCCTTCACGCCGCAATACACTGAGCCGCCTTCGTAGGCCACGCGGCCTGCGATCGATCCGATATTGATGATGGTGCTGCCGGCGTTCTCTATCATGAGAGGCAAACATGCACGTGTCACGCGCATCAGCCCGAGGAAATTGGACTGCACCATCGCCTCCCAATCGGCGTCCTTGCCCTCGGCTACCGTGTCGATCCCGTGCGCGCCACCGGCGTTGTTCACCAGCACATCAAGTTGCGGCGTGAGCTCCTTGAGCCAAGTAGCACAGGCGTTTACGTTGGCTGTGCAGGCGACATCCAGTTCATGAAAATGCACCGAGGCCGCGCCGGCTTCTTGGCACTGGGCGGCTACTGCCTCCAAACGATCAACCCGGCGCGCGCCGATCACCACATTCGCGCCTTCCCGCGCAAAATGAACCGCGCCTTCCGCGCCAAACCCCGCCGAAGCGCCCGTGATGAAAACCCACTTGTCCTTGAGAGAATTATTCATGCTTGGGCTTGTTGTACCGTGCCCCTCCAAAGTGTCAAAACTTCTTCCGAAGATGACTTTGAACAAGGTTTTAATCCTTACAATGCAAACCATTGCGATTCGCAGAAACCCAACTACACTACCGCCATGCATCGAATCGCCCTTTTCCTATCCGTGTTCATTTGTGTTTCCCTACAGGCCGCCGACCGTCCCGTGGCCACGTACTCCATCGTTGCTTTCGATCCAGCCACCGGCGATCTCGGAATCGCGGTGCAAAGCAAATTTTTTGGCGTCGGCTCCGTAGTGCCTTGGGCGAAGGCCGGTGTGGGCGCGGTCGCCACCCAATCGTACGCCAACACCACCTATGGCCCGGAAGGCCTGAAGCTGATGGCCGTCGGAAAAACGCCCGAGGCCGTCCTTAAACAACTCATTGCTGTCGATCCCGCGCGCTCTCTGCGACAGGTCGGTATGGTCGATGCTCAGGGCCGCGCCGCCAGTTTCACCGGCAAACGCTGCACTCCCTGGGCCGGTCACAAGACGGGCGATCACTATGCCGCGCAAGGCAACCTCCTCGCCGGTGAAGCGGTGGTGACCGACATGGCCACCGCGTTTGAAAAGGCTCGCAAACAACCGAACAGTCAACTCGCCGACTGGCTGATCGCTGCCGTCACGGCTGCTGAGGCTGCCGGGGGCGATAAACGAGGTCGACAATCCGCCGCCCTGCTGGTTGTGCGCGACAAGGGTGGCTATGCCGGCCTCAATGATCGCTTCATTGATATTCGGGTGGATGATCATAAAACTCCCGTCAAGGAACTCGCCCGCCTCCTCGAGCTTCATAAAAAATTCTACCCGCACGCCCACCGCAACAAACCTGTACGTCAACCGAATGATTGATCTATGATCAAGTCTCTCTTCTTAGAGAGTGTGTGGAAGAGGTAGGTTTTTATTGCCCTCAACTCTCGAATCCCTGCTTTGGGTTTGCCTCCAAATAGGTGGTGATGGCTTGCGTGAATAATTCGCCGTACTCGTTGAGTTTCTTTTCGCCGACTCCGTGGATGTGGCCGAATTCGGCGAGGGTGGAGGGGTATTCGCGGGCCATGTGGCGGAGGGCGACGTCGCCGAAAATGATGTAGGGCGGCACGCCGCGTTCGCTGGCCAGTTCGCGGCGCAAGGTGCGAAGCTGATCGAAGAGGGTCTGGTCGCAGGCCAGTTCGCCGGCGCGGGCTTTGCGCGGTCGCGGTCCTTTTTCGGACTTGGTGGGCGCGGGGCGGGTGAGTTCCAACGACGGGCGGTCGCGGTTGCGCAGCCATTCTAGGCCGGCGTCGGTGAGTTCGATCACGCTCATTTGCCCGGGGGTTTGGTGGGCTAATTCCAGTCGCACAAGTTCGCGGGCGATCACTTTCCATTCGTCGCGCCCGAACTCGGAGCCGATGTTGTATGTGCTGAGTTGTTCGTGGCCCCAGCGGCGGATCTTTTCGTTATCCGCGCCGCACAGGACATCGACGATGTGGTTGAGTCCCACGTTGAACCCGCCGTGTTCGCGCACGCGATAGATACACGCGAGCAGTTTCTGGGTGGCCTCTGTGCCGTCGAAAGTTTCCTTGGGCTCGAGGCAATTGTCGCAGGCACCACAGTTTTCTTCTTCAAATGATTCACTGAAATAATCGAGCAATACGTGCCGACGACAGTGGCGACTCTCGGCGTAGTGCACCATTTGCTGGAGCAGCTGACGGGCGACGGCGCGTTCGTGTTCGTCGTCTTTTTCCTCGATGAACCCGGTTTGCTTGGTGACATCGGAGGCGTTGAAGAGCAGTACGCAATCGGCGCTGAGCCCGTCTCGTCCAGCCCGGCCGGTTTCCTGATAATAGCCCTCGAGATTTTTCGGGAGATCCTGGTGGATGACAAAGCGTACGTCCGGTTTGTCGATGCCCATGCCAAACGCGATCGTGGCGCAGATCACCTGTAAGTCGTCGCGGATGAATGCCTCCTGATTCCGGCTGCGTGCGGCGGCGTCCATGCCTGCATGATACGGCGCAGCCTCCACGCCGTTTTCCTTGAGCCGCGCGGCCAATCGCTCGGTACCGTTGCGGCTGTTGCAATACACGATGCCGCTCTCGCCGTCGTGTTTGCCGATCACCTCCAACACCTGCCGCAAGGCACTGCGCCGCGGCGTGACGCGGTACTGTAGGTTGGGCCGATTGAAACTGGCGATAAACCGCGCGGGCTCCTGCAGGCGCAGTTGGCTGACGATATCCGCGCGCACGCGGTCGGTGGCCGTGGCAGTAAGCGCCATCATGGGGATCTGCCCAAACCGGTGCCGCAGATCGGCGAGCTGACGATATTCCGGCCGGAAATCGTGGCCCCATTCGCTGATGCAATGCGCCTCATCGATGGCGATGCATTGCGGCTTCCAACTCTCGAGCATCTCCTGCGTGCCGCTGAGCATCAATCGCTCCGGCGCGATGTAGAGTAGCTTGTATTCGCCACGATGTAGTCCGCCGATGCGTCGGCGCGATTCCTCCGCGTCCAGTGTGGAATTCAAAAACGTCGCCGGCGCACCCGCTGCTTGTAACGCATCCACCTGATCCTTCATCAGGGCGATCAACGGCGACACCACGATTGTGAGCCCGTCCCGCGCCAGCGCTGGCAGTTGATAGCAGAGCGATTTCCCGCCGCCCGTCGGCATCAACACCATCACATCCCGCCCAGCCAATGCTGCATCAATGATGTCCTCCTGCAACGGCCGAAACGCATCGTAACCGAAGGTGGATTTGAGCAGGATTTTGAGATCAGGCGTGGGCATATTGGCGATACTCCAATTCCCAGTGGGAAGGAGAAGTCATGTGGGGGGAGTCTGCCTGTTCGCTCGAAGATGACAAGTTTCTCTGTGCTCACGGGCAATGCACTGGATTGGTTTAGACTTTTTTAGTGCCAATCGCGATTGCCTATGGCCCAATCGGGGCTTTGTATGAAACTCGTTTTTGCATTCTTCATGGCTGTAGCACTTGGGGCGCAGGCGGAAAACTGGCCGCAACTGCGCGGGCCAGCCGGGGCGGGCATCAGCTCGGACAAAGGGCTGCCGGTCAAATGGACGGCCAAGGATTATGCGTGGCAGATCAAGCTACCGGGCGTGGGGCATTCCTCGCCAGTAGTGTGGGGTGACGGGGTGATTGTTACCTCGGCGGCGGATCAGGGTGAGCGTCGGTTTATTGAATGTTACCAGGCGGCCACGGGCAAGCCGGTGTGGAGCGAGGAACTGGGGGGTGCCACGCATCCTAAACATGCGCTCAATAGCTACGCATCAGCCACGCCAGCAACCGACGGAAAACGGGTGTTCACCTCGTGGGGCGATCACGATGAATTCTTCATGGCGGCCCATGATTTTAAAACGGGTAAGGAATTGTGGCGGCGTCAGCTGGGGGTATCGCTCAGTGATGATGGTCATGGCACGGCCGTGTCGCCGGTGTTGTTCGAGGATCTGGTGATTATTTTGAATGAACACGACACCAGCCCCGGCTACATTGCCGCGCTGGATCAGGCGACCGGCAAGGTGCTTTGGAAGCTTGATCGGAAGATCAATAAGATGACGTACTCCACGCCGATTCTCGTGGAGCACGGCGGGCAAACGCAGTTGATCAATGCCTGTCTGGATGACGGTCTGATGGGGTTGGATCCGCGCAGCGGAAAAATCCTTTGGACCACGCCAAATACCTACACGTTGCGCACCGTGGCCATGCCGGTTTACTGGCAAGGCCATGTATTCGGCAGTTGCGGCGGCGGCGGCAAAGGCAAGCTGATGACGGCTGTGAAACTTGGCGGCAAGGGTAAGGTTACCGAAACGCATGTGGCTTGGGAGCGGCGGCGGTCCTTACCCTACGTGCCCACGCCGATTGCTTACGGGGATCATCTCTATCTCTGGCTGGATAACGGCATCGTGGTGTGTGTGGATGCCAAGACAGGCGCCGAGCAATGGAATGAGCGGGTGGGGCGCGGTGATTTTTCCAGCTCGCCAGTGTGTATTGACGGCAAGATTTATTGCAGCTCGCGCACGGGCGAATTCACGGTGATCAAGGCCAGCCCGAAGTACGAATTGCTGGGCCGCAGTCAGCTTGGGGAATCCACCCACGCCACCCCGGCGGTCAGCAACGGCCGCCTGTTCCTGCGCGGGTTTCGGACATTGTATTGTCTTGAGGCAAAATAACCTCAAGGCATAACAATTAGGAACTGCACTGAATCGACAATCACATATTTGCCTTCGGTGCCTTCGGTGCTGATGGTGACAGAGCCTTCGCGGCCTTTTTTGAAATGAAACAGGCCGATGGAACGAAAGAGCTTGGCGATGGGCGCCGGCTTGCCTTCGTTAATCTTCACCACGGTTTTGCCCTTGGAATGATGCACGGTGACGGGCACGCCGTTGGCGCGGCGGATGTTGGAGTTGTGCGACACGCGCACTTCGTAGAG
>Ga0208127_1000870_pt1 | contig 15479 bp, 14 predicted proteins | sample ETNtaG_6_FD_185751 | JGI IMG/M metagenome (GOLD analysis project Ga0208127, IMG submission 185751) | Marine microbial and viral communities from oxygen minimum zone, Eastern Pacific Ocean - ETNP201306SV45 (SPAdes) (version 2) | ecosystem: Environmental > Aquatic > Marine > Oceanic ...
GTAGCAGGAAACCAGACATTGATATTGGTTATAAGAGGAATTGCAATGGGCAGGATTCAGAGCTCAAATGCAATGCGACTGCTATCAAAAGAGATTATGGTCTCATTGGTAAATGGAACATTTTGGGCAATCATTGTTTCTTGTTTTGCCGTTTTGCTCTTTCAAACAACATGGGAAATTGGAATCATTGTTGGCGTCTCAATGCTTCTGAATATTTTTGCATCAGCAATTGCAGGAGTCACCATTCCTTTTTTACTAAAAAGAATTGGCATCGATCCTGCTCTAGCCAGTGGAGTGATGATGACAACATTAACGGATGTGCTCGGCTTTGTAACCTTTCTCGGTCTTGCCACCCTGCTCTTACTCTAGATCTTAAGAAAATCTTTGATCTCTTCTTTTCTTTTCATTGCGTCATTGAAGCCTAAATCTATTAAAGACCTGGAAAAGCTGGATTCAAATAATAAAAAACTCAGTAAGTCAGAATTACTATCTTTCTTAATTCCAATGCCTTTGAAGAGCATTCTCAAACTAAAAGGCATGTCTTGGTAACAATTCTTCGCAAATTCACTAAAATCAATTGAAGGGGAAATAACCAAATAGTCTATATGCTTTAGTTCTTTTGTATTTGTTTGAACCTTTTTGTTTTCATTTAGAGCAATGACTTGGTTGATTCGATCCAAACGTTCAAGATCAGAGTAGAGACTGCCGGAAAATAAACCATCCAGAATGTATCCTCCAATCTCAGAGAAGTTAGGATAATCTTTTTCGGGAGAATTCATGTCATTATCCTTAGATGTTTCAGTGGATATGATCAAGAGATTTGAGGCGCCCAAACGAATGACTGGTGAAAGAGGGGTTTCCTGACGCATTGCTCCATCTCCATAGTGCTCTCCATGAATCCTGACCGAAGGAAAAACAAAGGGAAGTGCAACGCTTGCCATTAGATGTTCAACATTGATTTCTGTTTTTCTACTCGATCTTCCAACTTTATGCCAACTTTCTACATTGGTATGTGTCTCGAAAAATGATATTGATTTCTTTTGCTCATAAGATGCTGCTGTAACAATTAGTGCGTCTAAGGCACCAGAGGAGATATTGTGATTTATGGATTCAAAATCGACTGCGACTTTTAACAATTCTCTCAAAGGTTGATTATCTAGCAGTGATCTTGGATTCTCAGTAAGAAAGCCACCACTGACTAAAGTCAGCAACCAATGAAAGCTTTGTCTTAACATAAATGCCTTATCGGTTCTGTAGATTTGATTGGTTGAGAAGTTTCCCCATATATTCTCGAGTTCGAGGATAGATTTATCGAAATCTTCTATTCCACTACAAATCATGCTTGCATTGATTGCTCCAGCAGATGTTCCACTGATCACATCAAATGGCGATTTTTTTATGTTTCCCTGAATGTTTGAGATCGCCTTTAAAACACCGACTTGATAAGCTCCTCTTGCTCCGCCACCTGGCAAAACCAAACCCATTTTATGATCGAACGATTCCATGTAGACTAATTTATACACATGTTCTAATGTAGTACAACGAACTTAAGGAGTGATTTATGAAAAACCACTTTTTAAAACTTTTGTCTTTGACAGCAGTAATCTCAATTTTTGTTTGGGCAGACGCCTACACAGATACTCAACCTACCGTTGGTGACTCAGCGCCAACATTTAGACTACAAGATCAAAATGGTGATTGGCATACACTCGAAGATTATAAAGGCCAATATGTGGTCCTTTTCTTCTATCCTAAGGATGGCACTCCAGGCTGCACCACAGAGGCATGCAACTTCAGAGATAATATCTTTGCATTCGATGATTTAGATACACAAATATTGGGCATCAGTCTGGATGATGTGGAGTCTCATAAAGAATTCAGCGAGAAATACAGTCTCCCATATCCAATTCTGGCAGATGTAGAGAAAGAGTCTGCGGTGAGTTACGGAGTTTTGGGTAAATTCTTAATGATGACAATCACAAAAAGGGAATCATTCATCATTGATCCAGATGGAGTCATTGTTAAGCACTACAAAAGTGTAGATCCTGAAAAACATACTGATGAAGTGATCGAAGAGCTTAAATCAATCCAAAATAAAGCTTAATCAGAAACCAGAGTTGCTTTGGATGAGATCATCGCTTCGATGGTCTCATCATCAATACCAGCCTCTTTCAAAATCTCCACAGTGTGCTCTCCTAGCTTAGGCGCATGCTTCCTGATTGATGCTGGTGTTTTTGAGAAGTTTGCTGGAAACCCTGGCATTTTAAGCTTGCCTTCAGTCGGATGATCATACTCTTTCCAAAACCCTACCTCTTTGAGATGCGGGTCGTGAAAAAGGTCATCCAAACTGTTTACAACTATCACAGGAACTTTGGTTTCATCAAAAATTTCCAGCCATTCTTTGGTGGTCTTGGTTGCGAGTATTTTTCCTGTCTCTGAATAAGTATCATCGATATTCTTGACTCTTGACGATAGATCTTTAAATCGCTCATCTTCGATCAAGTCCGGTCTTTCACCCTTTTCACAGAAGGTCTTCCAATGGTTGTTCATGTATGGCAGAACAGCAATATAGCCATCTTTGGTCTTATATGGTTTTCGATGATGAGACATCAGTCTTGTGTACCCTGCAGGACCCAAAGCTGGTTCAAATATCTCACCCCATATGTGCTCAGCCATAGTAAAGAAGACCATCGATTCAAACATTGGAACCTCGACCTCTTGGCCTTCGCCGGTTCTCTCGCGGTGAAATAAGGCTGCAAGTATAGAATAAACAACAGTGATGGCTGTGGTTTTATCAGCAACAACCGTTGGGAGATATTTTGGTTCACCCAATACCAGCTCATTTAAACTGGCAATTCCACTGACTCCTTGAATTGAATCATCCAATGCACCTTTTTTTCCATAGGGTCCATCTTTTCCATAACCGTAAGTCCCGCAATAAACAATGTTTGGATTAACCTCAGTGATATCTTGATATTCTAATCCCAGCTTGGTCATCACTTGTGGTCTATTATTGTGCAGAAAGACATCGCAATCTTTGATTATTTCAAAAAGGGCATTTTTCGCACTTTCCTGTTTTAAATCAAGAACGAGGCTCCTTTTGTTTCGGTTATTGGATAAATATAAAGCGGCCATTCCAGGATTTCTTGAAGCGCCCAACTGTCTATTACTGTCACCGAAAGGTGCCTCAACTTTGATAACCTCAGCTCCCATATCTGCGAGTATTTGAGCAGCCCATGGGCCAAGGACTACACTGGTCAGCTCCAGTATTTTAAGTCCTTTGAGTGGCCCGGACATTTTATTTGATGTACCGACTCTTAGCCGTGATCGTGATCGTGATCGTGGTAATGCGGATACTCAAAATCTGTGAAGTGGTTGTGTCCATCTGGTGATCTCACCCACTTGTATAACGAAGGTCTCATGCGTCTCAATCTGGCAGCTGCTCTATCAGCATTCTCCTTTGGAGTTGTCCATGGGTTATGATGGAAGTAGTTATGCAAGTGTGCATCCGTTCTCCCAATCGCAATGATGCCATTCTTACTGGCAAAAGCCCCATGATTAATATATGGAGGTCTCCAAAAATATCCGCCTGTTGGTAAATCACCAAATTGCATCATCCATGAAGTTCCCCAGATGTGGTAAGACTCTTCACAGCAATCATGGTAAGAGATATTGTCTTGTGAAAAACCAGGAGTCATACAATATAAGAAAGTGTGTGCTTCTGTATGAACATCATATTTCAACAACTTCAACATGCAACCTGAAGCAACCGAAGGAACAATTCTATTTCCTTGAACCCAAGCTAAATCTTCCATTGAATTGATGATTGACAATCGATGTCTTTCAGCAAGCGGGTGGTCCTCATCAGATGGAATGAAGCTTGGTTCACCATAGTTGTAGAACATGATGACTTTTGCACCACGTTTTACTGTCATTTCAGGCATTGATACACCAGGTGGAATGAGGAAGTAATATCCCTCTCCGTAAGTTGTATCTCCATAGGTCACTGAACCTGAGACAACGAACATCTCCAACTCAGAGTAACTCATACCCGGAGGTAATTTGTAACCACTTTCAAATTTAACTAGCAGTGAGCAGGCGCCAGTATCAGTATCCATACTCAGTGTTTTATAATGCATCCCTTTGCCGAAGCCTGGCAGTGTCATTCTTTTGAAAGGCGCTGGTCTCTCGTCATAAGGCTCAATATGTGGTCTAGGCATTTCTTTCCCCTTTTAAAAAATTAATGATCAAAGCCTTTGAGGTCTTTCGCCTCATAGGTGACTTTGTGTTTTCTTCTTGGTGGCTTTGGTAGATTTTCTTTTGCCACGACTGCTCTAGTATCACCGTCGATGTTGGTCCCGCGAGTTGAAACTGTCTCCAGAAACTCTGCGTACCATTTATTTCTCTTGGGTGTTAAATCTTCCATATCTTGCAAAATTTGTTTGAATCTTTTTTGCTGTTGAGCCAATTCTTTCTTGATCCAGGTCTTTGTAGACTTGGATGTTTTGTGCTCTATGGAATTAAGAGGCTTACCCTTTCCTGAAGGTCTTCCTTCAGATGCATCGCCCATTTGATTGGCCATATTTGCTCCCCTAGTTATATCAATATGTTTTAGAAGACTATAGGTTAAACAATTTGCCTAAAAACTCAAGGCAGTTATTGTCAATTTTTTACTTGAAAAATCAGTTCTAATGCGCCTGAACCTGGAGCCCTAACCATAATAAAATCTAAATAACCCAGTTTAGGAAAATCAGTTAAACGTCTGTGAGCGTATACCTCATATCCAAGCTGGTTGATTGCTTTTTCGGATTTCTCAATATCAGAAACCTCAAATGCTTGAGCAATGTAACCAATATTTGGCGCAATCGCATCAGGTACCATGTCATGACATTTGTAGTTTTGCGGTTGAGACAAAGCAATTTTTCCAAACATATGATTGCCCTGCATGAATTTAACCGACGTTTTTGCATCATTTGGTAACTGAAGAAACTCATTTTGCTCTTTGGTAGATAAAACTTCATCAATCAGTACATCGCTTTTCAGTATTTCTCTATGAAAATCAACTGTGAGATCGATATCTTTCGTAGTGTGGGCAGACGTGACAACAGGTGTTAATCCTGTGTGAGTTCTGCCATGTTTCTGAGTATAAATCTTCATTTGACCCACTTTTGAAGATGGATCATCATCAGTCAACTCTACCAAGTTCACGGCAACATTATCTGGCCCATCAAAAATAACCTCTGTCGGAGATCCTTGCCCCTCTGACATTTCATAATAAGTTGGCTTGGACCAAATATGATAACCTTCCTCTTCAAATTTTTTTGTATCTGTCTCAATATCATCTGTATAAAAATTCAAGTTGAAATGCCCATATGCTCTTGAGATTCCTTTCGGTCTAATCAACTTCTTTTTCTCTGCCTTGAAATCAAGCAGTAAAATTCTTCCTATATCGCAACCTTTGAGTTCACATAAGCATCCTTTCGCATTTGATCCTGACGGCAATTGCCATATGTCTTCAAAATCTTTGCCTTTCCAATGAAAAATATCGCTTGCTGATAATCCAACTAAATCTCGATAAAACTTTATTGATTGTCCTAAGTCATCAACGCCAATAACGGCTGTGTTGAGAGGACTGCCATTCGGCGCAATGATTGCATTCATGAAGATCTGAGATCAAAATCGGCTGAAGACAGCCTTTCAAAACCATCGTCTGTTATCAAAATGGTGTCTTCCATATGAACCGATCCCCAGCCAATTTCTGTAAAAGGCATATCGATATTGATGATCATATTCTTCTCTAGTGATTGACTGATCTTAACGCCAGGCTGTGTACCAATATTTTTAGGATCATCGGTATGCTCCAGTCCCAAGCCATGTACAACTGGATTCCTAAAAGAGTCAAAGCCCAACGATCTGATATGATTGCCAACTTCTTCTGAGATCTGATCATACGTGCTGCCAGGTTTTAGAAATTCTTTGGCTTTTTCCCAGCCTTCTAAAATGGCTTGGTGTCGTTCGATATGAAGCTGACTCGGATTACCAATGACAGCACATCTACCAAAATCGCCATGATATCTTTTGTACTGACCCAGTGCATCAAACATAATTGGCTCGCCTTCCTCGCAGACGCCATTGGGTAACTCGCCTACTCCGCACATCATATAAACTCCTCTTCCACCTCTCTTAGCCATTTCAGACATGTAGAAGTTTTCTAATTCTTCCCAACTTGTGCCTTGACTCATAAAATCAATGGCCGCGAGCATTGATTGTTCGTTAATGATTGCAGCCTCTCTCATGATTTCAATTTCATTCTCTGTTTTGACCATCCTGATCTCATTGAATAACTCAGGCCTGAATATGCACTCAACATCAACACCCTTCTCCTCAGACAGCCATTTTTCAATTCTTAGATCATCAATCAGAATTTTCTTACCATCCAAATCCGCTGATTTGATTGCTCGAATGAGGGCTTGGATTGAATTTTCTGAGTAACTGTCTTTAAATTCATGGATGATTGACTTCCATTTTTCCTCAAGAGGGTTCAAGGATGCTGAAGGGTCGACAGGCCAACCCTTGTAATCTTGCCCTTTTGGAAAATCGTCATCAAATAACTCACCGTCTCCTTCCGCTGAGTACAAAACAATGTTCTCAATCCAAGGTTTGCCCATTGTCTCTAGTCTTCTGACCTCTAATGCTGGAATGACAATTCCTGGTGGCTTGGTGTTATCTTTTGGCATCACAGAAAAATAACAAGAATCAAATCCAAGTGGAGTGTAGTACAAAGCCCAATAACCGGATACATAGTAGAAATTTATTGGAGAGGTGACAACTAATCCATCGATATTCTCTCGTTCGAGTATTCTTTCAGCTCTATCTTGATTAATGAGTTTCTTTGACATGATTTTTACTAATTTTTTTTATGATCATTCCAGAAATCTTCACTGATTCCAAGTACACCAGTATTCATTTTATTTTTTGGATCAAGATTACTTTTAATATTCATCAGTAAATCTTTTGACGGCTTGTAAAGATAGCCCATATAGTCATAAGCACGCCCTATTTGATTTGAGGCAGCTCCAATTGAAGCAAAATAACCGATGATCTCTTTCCGAATTTCACAGACTAACTGCCTTGCTTCAATATTCGCCTGTGGTTCTTCAAAGCTCGATAAAAAGGACGACTCAGCAGTTCTTTTATGAAGTTCAGGCCATTCATCCATCCATCGCAATACGGGCTCAATAGAATAGGAATGCTGCTGAATCCCAATATTTAGGAGCGTGTACCAAACACCACATGCCTCCATCTTATCTTTGTACCTGCTCATGAGTTTTATGATCTCTTGATTTACTGTCAATGCATCTGAATGTGGGACTTTTGCATTCAATGCAGCCCAACGCTCACCAGCATGTCCTAAAATTCCATTCATAGGGGGGAAAGGATCTGCTCTTGTCGCTTTTGGTACAGTATTGGGAATTGATTCTCCATTATTTTTTTGAGCAATCACTGTGGCTTCCTTTAAGTCATAGCGAAGAGCATTTTGGGAATGGTTGGAGATAACCATATGCAAAGAGTATGCATCTTCTGGGATTATATTCCTCCCTGTAAAAACCATCTTAAACGCCTCCTTAAAACCTTCGAACAAGGATGACTGCTCTTTTAGAACTTTAATGACTGATTTTGCACCATCAACATTGGAAACATCGGTTAGATTTCCTGCAGAACTTGGATCCAATACATAACACTCTTCTGTTAACCCTGATTTAGAAATGGATGACAAAGCTGCAACTGCATCATCTAGAGATTTGTATGCAAAAGACAGATAACCCAAACTTCTAGGCCAATAAATCAATGGAAATGTTGCCTGTACCTTGATGCCAAATGAGCCTGCATCATGACAAAATAGGCCTGTCGTATCTGGTCCATATGTTCTGTGATGAGGCTGTGCATCTGCAAATGCATTCTGTCCAGTTTTGATCAGTGTTCCATCAGCGATGATGACCTCCATACCCAAAACATTATCAGCAGCAGATCCATATTTTCCTGTGCCAAAAAAAAGTGCCCCATTGGATAATCCACCGCCGACAGTAGCCATGGAACCCGAATTCGTTCCAAAAAAAGGAAGTCTTAAACCCAAGGGTTTGAGTTCTTCGTAAATTGTCTTCCAGGTACATCCGGCCTCTACTGTGATGTACATATCATCATGATTGATTTCAATGATTTGGTTCAATAATGATGTATCAATAATCGCAGATCTTTTTGTCGAAGGAGTATAACCTCCTGTATATGACATACCGCCACCCCTTGGGATAATCTGATAATCAAATTTTGATAATATTTTTAATGCGCTTGATACCTGATCTTTTGAGCTGGGTTGAATGACTAGATCTGCAACCGCATTGATATCAAAAACATCCATAGAGAAATATTCTCTTTCATTTTTTTCTGTAATAACGGAATCACTGCCGATGACTTCGCTTAATTGACTAATTACTTCTTCTGATTTCATCAGTGTTGCTCAGTGGTCACCAAGACAATAACCCTATTAAAAAATCCTCTATGGATAGAATTTTTCTTTTTTGTCAGCCATTTTTCTTAAACTATCTGGAACTTCAAATCGGACACCAAAACGTTCACAGTAGTCATCGCATCTGGCGACAAAATTCTCAATACCAACCATATCTATGTATGAAAAAACTCCCCCAGTCCATGGTGGAAATCCCCATGCAAAGATAGAACCCAGATCACCGTCATCTGGTGTAGTGAGCACATTCTCATCAAGGCATCGATATGCATCTAGTGACTGAACTGTCATGAGCCTATCCTTGATTTCCTGAATGTCAGGCTGCTCTTCATTGACCGGGTAAATATCCGCTAAGCCCGGCCACAAATATTTCTTCCCTCCATCTGGGTATTCGTAAAAACCACCACCAAACCTTTTCCCCAATCTGCCAAGATCATACATCTTTTGCATCACATCAATTGAGGACATCGGCTTATACTCATCGCCCAAGTCTTCAATCGATTGATTATGAATCTTGATAGAAAGATCAATGGTTGTCTCATCCTGAACAGCTATTGGCCCGACTGGATACCCAGCATGTCTGGCAGCATTCTCGATCAATGCTGGATTTACCCCCTCCTTAATCATCTCATTGGCTTCATTACAAGATGTGCTGAATACTCTGGAGGTATAAAAACCTCTGCTGTCATTAACGACTATCGGTGTTTTCTTAATTTGAGCTATATAATCCAGAGACTTTGCTAAAGCTTCATCAGAGGATTGCTTGCCCATGATCATCTCTACCAATGGCATTCTTTCAACTGGAGAAAAGAAGTGCATACCGATGAAGTTATGAGGTCTGCTAGATGACTCAGCGAGTCCAGATATTGGAAGCGTTGAGGTATTTGAGGCAAAAACAATGTCTTCACCAATCACTGCTTCAGTTTTTTGTGTCACATCGGCTTTGATTTCTCTATTTTCAAAAACAGCCTCAATGATTAAGTCGCAATCTTTAAGATCGTTATAATCAATGGTTGGAATGATATTTTCTAGGACTGCAGCTTTCTTCTCCTCAGTCATTTTCTTTCTGGCAACACTCTTTTGAAAATACTTCTCTGAGTAAGCCTTGCCTTTCTCAGCGCTCTCAAGCGTTGAGTCTAGTAAATAGACTTTCATTCCAGCTTGTGCACTCACCAGAGCAATTCCAGCCCCCATCATTCCAGCACCAAGCATGCCTAAGGTTTTAACAGTATGTTTTTCTACGCCATCAGGTCTTGCTCTGAGTTTGTCCGCAGATTGCTTGTTGTTAAAGAGACTTCTGATCATATTTCCAGAAACCGGATCAATGAGCAGGCCTACAAAGTATTTGGCCTCAATTTCCAATCCTTTATCAATTGGGAGCAGACATCCTTCATAGACCGAAGAAACAATCGAAATTGGAGCTGGATAATTATGGTTTGTATTTTTCGCAACCATGGCGTTGACCACTGAGAACATTTGGATGGTTCCTTTGGTATTTGGATCAAATCCACCCGGCACTTTGAACCCTTTTTTATCCCAAGGCTGAACGGCTTTACCGCCATCCAATATCCACTGCTTAGCTTTACTCAATAATTCATCTGGAGCTGCCAGTTCATTAACAATGCCCATTGCCATTGCTTGTTGTGGCTTGAGATGCTTGCCTTGCGTCATGAGTTCTAATGCAGGCTGAATTCCAATAATCCTTGGAAGTCTCTGAGTTCCTCCACCCCCAGGCAATAAGCCAACCATGACCTCTGGTAAACCAAGTACTGCATCCTTTCGATCCGCTGCAATTCGGTGGTGACACGAAAGTGTTATTTCAAGTCCTCCTCCTAATGCAGTGCCGTTGATTGCAGCAACAAATGGTTTGCCCCCTGTTTCCATGGCGCGATTTACCTTATGGCTCTCAATCACTCTCTCAGCCATGGCAGAGGCATCACCCAATCCGATGAGGCTTGGCAACATGGTCTTTAAATCTGCACCAGCCATGAAATCATTTTTTGCAGATGTCAAAACTGCGCCGATGATTTTTTCGTCCGCAAGCACTTCGTCTACACAATTTTTAAAGTCATCAGCAAAATCAACCGTGATCACATTCATGGGTCGATCTTGAACATCAATCTCAATGACGGCTATGCCATCTTGATCAATGTTCATTTTAATATTCTTACTCATTCGTATTCCTTCTCAATTAGATTAAACGCGTTCAATGATTGTTGAGGTACCCATACCACCTCCGATGCATAAGTTCACCAGCCCTGTGCTGAGATCCCTCCTTTCAATTTCATCAATCAGAGTTCCCAATACCATTCCACCCGTTGCACCCAATGGATGTCCCATAGCAATTGCTCCACCATTGACGTTGATTTCATCGTGCTCTATTCCCATTTCTTTCATGTAATGAAGAACGACAACTGCAAAAGCTTCATTGAGTTCAAACAGATCGATATCATCTTTGCTCATACCGCATCTTTTCAATACTTTCTTCGCTGATGGTGCCGGCCCAGTTAACATGATAGTTGGCTCGGTTCCCGTGGATGTAAAACCAACTATTTTTGCTCTTGCAGTCAGTCCCAATTCCTCACCAATTTCTTTAGTGCCTACCAATACAGCACTGGCTCCATCGACTATTTGACTGGAATTTCCTGCATGATGAACGTGATCGATTTTTGGAACTTCAGGATATCTTTGAATCGCGACTGCATTGAATCCAAAGTCACCAATTTGCTGAAAAGATGGATTCAGTTTTGCCAAATCATCAACTGTCGTTCCAGTCCTGATGCATTCATCATGATCCAATAATGTCTCTCCTAGAGTATCTTTGATTGGAACAATTGAATTATCGAAATATCCTTCATCTCTGGCATGCGATGCCCTTCTTTGGCTTTCGACTGCATATGAGTCAACATCCTCTCTGCTGAAACCATATTTTGAAGCAATTAAATCAGCACTGATGCCTTGTGGAACAAAGTAGCTGCCATATGCAACCTGAGGATCAACAGCCAATGCACCGCCAACAGTATCCATAGGTACTCTTGACATGGATTCCAAACCGCCACCTATGCAGAGATCTGACATACCAGACATGACCTGTGCAGCTGCAGAATTGACCGCCTCAAGTCCAGATGCACAAAAACGATTCAACTGTTTTCCTGCAGCCTCTTCTGCATACCCAGCATGAATCGCTGCAACTCTGGCCGGGTTAGAGGCTTGCTCACCCTGATTATGTACAACACCCATGATGACATCATCAACTCGGCTTGTATCAAGTTCATTTCTATCTCTAAGAGATCCCAATACTTGGGAAAGTAATTCTACTGGAGTTACTTCATGCAAAGAGCCGTCGGACTTTCCTCTCCCTCTAGGGCTTCTTACATGGTCAAAAATATACGCGTCAGTCATTGCTCACCTTATAATTTAATTGATGGTAATTTTTAAGAAAAAATATTACCTCATAGTTTACAGAAATCTCCATATTTACTCAATTTCTAGAATGAATATTCATGATTCAATTGCTTAGATTTTCGGTTACAATTCACAGTCTAGATTTTTTTTAAAAGACACATATATGAGGACATTATGGATATAAAAGATAAGACAATTATTATCACTGGAGCTGCTCGCGGACTTGGAGCTGCAATGGCAAAAAGACTGGCTTCACATAACTGTAAGTTGGGACTGATTGATCTGGATAAGGACAGCGTTTCAGATACTGCATCAGCATGTGAGAATGCAGGCGCGCAAGTTATGTGTGTTTCTGCAGATGTCACGAAAGAAGATGATGTTGCTAATGCCTATGCAGAAGTGGTTAATCAAATGGGTCCATTGGTTGGATCGATCAATAACGCAGGTATAACCCGCGACGGTCTATTGGTGAAATTCAAGGATGGAGAGTTTGTTAAAAGAATGTCCCTCGAAGAGTGGCAAGCAGTTATAGATATCAATCTAACTGGTGTCTTCTTGTGTGGAAGAGAAGCTGCTCAACATATGATTGAAGGTGGAGATGGCGGAGTCATTATTAATATTTCCAGTGTTGCTAGACATGGAAATTTTGGTCAAACAAATTACTCAGCAACCAAAGCAGGCGTTCAGTCTATGGCGGTTGTATGGGCCAAAGAACTTTCAAAATATGGAATAAGAGTGAACTCAATCGCTCCAGGCTTCATCAATACAGAGATGGTTGCCGGGATGCCTGACAATGTTAAAGAAAAACTTTCAAAAATGGTTCCAGTAGGCAGGATTGGAGAGCCAGATGAGGTTGCTCAGGCAGCTGAGTTTATCTTTATGAATGATTACTATTCAGGTAGGTGTGTTGATCTTGATGGTGCACAAAGGATGTAATTTTTGATGGCTTTATCAATTTTTCATAATCCAAGATGCAGCAAGTCAAGGAAGACATTGGAAATAATTGAAGGCCAGAATGTTGAAGTAAAGATAATTCTCTATCTTCAAGATCCGCCAAGCGTATCTGAACTAAACTCATTGCTTGAGAAGTTGGGCATGAAAGCTGCTGATCTGGTGAGAAAAAGTGAGTCGATCATCAAAGAACTCAACATTGATTTATCCAGCATTTCTAATGATGATTTAATTTCAATCATGCTTGAGCATCCAATTCTGATTGAGCGTCCAATCGTCTTCAATGAATCATCAGCAATCATAGGTAGACCACCTGAAAATGTTCAGGAGCTGATCTGAAAGTGACCATGCCAGATAAATCGAAAAGAATGCTGCTCAAATCAGGTGTGGCACTTGGGCTATCCAACCTTATTTCCATACAAAAGATACTTGCTGAAAACGATCCTTTCTTCATGATGGATGCAACTGCTCAGGCTGCACTCATTAAAAAAGGAGAAGTTTCCATTGAAGAAATGCTGATGTCAGCTATCAATAGAATTGAAGCTGTGGACGGATATTTGAATGCGGTGGTCACCAGATCTTTTGATGAAGCATTATTGGCAGCAAAAAATCATGATGGAAAAGGTCCTTTCCCAGGTGTTCCGTACCTCATAAAAGATCTCCTTAATCACAAAGGTGTAAAAGCCACTGGTGGTTCACGAATGTTTGCAAATCGCATTGCCAATAAAAACTCCTCCAATGTTCAGGCAGCATTTGATATGGGACTGATTTCACTAGGTAAAACCAATACGCCTGAATTTGGACTTCTGGGAGTAACTGAATCACTGCTTCTGGGGCCAGCAAGAAATCCATGGAATACTGATCATTCTCCGGGTGGTTCCAGTGGTGGTTCTGCAGCAGCAGTTGCATCTGGAATGGTCTCAATTGCCTCAGCATCTGATGGAGGAGGATCAATTCGTGTTCCTGCATCTTGTTGCGGAATTGTGGGATTGAAACCCACAATCCATAGAACAATTGATGATGCACAACCTAATAGACCAGTTGATTTGAGTGTGAGATTTGTACATACAAGAAGTGTCAGAGATTCAATTACTGCGCTTCATCATATGCAATCGCTCAAAAATCCTAAACTGAGGCCAGTGCCTGCAAACATCTATCCGAATGAAAAAAGATTCAAAATCGGAATGATCACAACTAATATGCTCGGACAAGAAGCTGAGCCTGAGGTCAGAAATTCAATCGAGGACTCAGCTCTGATCTGTCAAAACCTTGGTCACCAAGTAGAAGAGATAAAACCTTTTATCAATGGTGATCGATTCACAAATTCATTCTTAACAATGTGGGCCTATGGGGCAAAAGGGATCATTGATTTGGCTCAACGAAACTTTGTGTCTAAAAAAACACCGATAGATTCTCTGCTCGAGCCCTGGACACTTGATTTGGGTAAATGGTTTGATAATCAACCCAAAGGGCATGTAGAACAGGCGGTCTCAAGGCTCCAAGAAGACACCATGAGAACTCGAGAACTCTTTAATTCTTTTGATTTCATACTCTCTCCTGTCACACAAACAGTTGCGCCAAGAATCGGATCAATGGCGCCTGATATAGATTTTGATACCTTGCTTGAAAGGTCGCTGAACTTCATCACATTCACACCCCTTGCTAATGTTACTGGAGATCCAGCGATTTCATTGCCCTTACACTGGTCGTCATCAGGTTTGCCCATTGGAACACATCTTCATGCAAACTATGGAAATGAAGAGGAATTATTGCGGCTTGCACTTGAGCTTGAGCAAGCCAAGCCTTGGGCCAATCAATGGCCTAAGATTTAGTATCGGATATCGCTTTTTGGTAAGCGCCTCTAGCCTCCATGGTTTTAAAATAATTAACCACATTTTCCGTTCCAGGCTCACCTGATAATAATTGCAAATTATTTGCCAGTCTCAGAGTGTATCCATTGATAATATCCGCAGCAGTAAAATCATCTCCCATGATATAAGTCCTGCCCTCCATGATTGAATTCAGTGTTTTAATAATCTTGTCAAAAGACTTTTCAGCACTTTGAATGGAATATTCATGCCGATGCTCCTCTGGCCTGAATACCTTATTAATCAGAATCGATACGATTGGATCGATCAAGACAGATTCGCCAAAATTGAGCCACTGAAGATATTCTGCATATTCCTTAGAATCATGATCAGGCTCCAATCTTCCATTTCCGTATTTTTGTAATATGTACTGGACGATTGCAACAGATTCTGACATCACAATGTCGCCATCTTTAATCGTTGGCAATTTTGTAAATGGGCTTGCTTCCAAAAAAGCCTCGTTGATCTCTCCTCTCTTTATAGTTTCTAGCTCGTAATCAATTCCCAACTCTTCTAGAAGCCATATGATTCTTACTGATCGACTTCCGGGTGCATGAAAAACTGTAATCATCTTATTTCCTTATTCATCTGGTGCAATTTCAACCCTTATCCCATCCATTTCATCAGAAAATTCGACCTGACAGGACAATCGTGATTGTTCTTCTTTAAAAGAATCTAGATCCTCCAGAAGCTCTTGCTCGTCATCCCCACGTTCACCTAATTTGGTTGCCCAT
>Ga0208127_1000871_pt1 | contig 15469 bp, 9 predicted proteins | sample ETNtaG_6_FD_185751 | JGI IMG/M metagenome (GOLD analysis project Ga0208127, IMG submission 185751) | Marine microbial and viral communities from oxygen minimum zone, Eastern Pacific Ocean - ETNP201306SV45 (SPAdes) (version 2) | ecosystem: Environmental > Aquatic > Marine > Oceanic ...
GGCAAATATAATATAAATATTTAATCAAAGGCTAAATCATTCTGAATATCTTTTTCTACTATTTTAAGATATTTTTCTCTCTTTTTTTGAGACACAAAAGGAACAGACCAAAATTGTCTTGTTTTAGTAAATAATGAAAATCTCCATCCAAAAACAAAAGTATATACACCCATGACCAATCTTAATTTTACAGAGTTAAGATATAATGTTAATACTGGGATTGCAGGCGCACCATGAGTTACGTATGTTCTCACTTTTTTATTTTTTAAAAATGGTTTTGGATAAGCATACAATTTTGTAATATTTACAAATTCATATGCAAAGCCTGGCTCAAAGACTTCATCAAAAAATATTTCCATTCTAGGAGTTAATCTGAACCACCATACAGGAGATATAAAGTAAATTCTTTCGGACCAAGTGACTAAATCTTGGTACTTTTTTATTAATTTTTTTCTTGGTCTAGTAAAACTATCTCTGTACAAATCAATAACCTCTACTTCTTCATTATTTTTAGATAGGTTATTTTTGACAGTCTTAAAAATACCATCATAACAAAATGATTCAATATTTGGGTGACCTACAATAATTAAGTTTTTCATAATTATATTATAAATTCAAAACTAATGCCATAAATTTAAATTGATTAATATGTTGAAAATAGCTCATGATATTATTTACAAGCATCCACTAGACAAAAATCATAGATTTCCTATGGAAAAGTATGATTTAATTCCTTTTCAATTAATCAAGGAAAACACCTGTAATCCTAAAAATTTCTTCATACCCAAAAATTTAAAAGATCAAGATGTTTTAAATACTCACGAAAAAAATTATTATGAGAGATTATCTTCACTTTCTTTAACTAAAAAAGAAATTAGACCTATTGGATTCCCGATGAGCAAAGAACTAATAATAAGAGAAAAAAAAATAGCACAGGGTACAATAGAATGTTCTAAATATTCAATCAACTACGGAATCTCTATGAACATAGCTGGAGGAACTCATCATGCGTTTTATGACAGAGGAGAGGGTTTTTGCATGTTAAATGATCAAGCTATTGCAGCAAACTATTTACTGAACAATAACTTAGCAAAAAAAATTTTGATTATTGATTTAGATGTTCACCAAGGAAATGGCACAGCTTCTATTTTCAAAAACAACCCTAATGTATTTACTCTTTCTTTTCATGGACAAAAAAATTATCCATTTAAAAAAGAAAATAGTGATTTAGATTATGGATTCGATGATTTTACAAACGATGATTTCTACTTAAAAAAATTAAAGGAAATTATTCCTAAAACTATAGATAATTTTCAGCCTAATTTTATTTTTTATTTAGCTGGAGTAGATGTTTTAGAAAATGATAAGCTTGGGAGATTATCTCTTTCACTTGAGGGATGCCTTGAAAGAGACAGATTTATTTTAAAATATTGTAAAAGAAATAATATTCCGATTCAAGTTAGTATGGGCGGTGGCTACTCTATTAATATTGATGAAATTGTTGAAGCTCATTCAAATACATTTAGGCTTGCTCAGGAAATTTATTTTTAAAAAAAGTTCAAAATCAGACTTTATTCAATTAAACCATTAATGTCGTATTGTGATAAAAAATCCCAAATTAACTGTCCAGTATTTTTACCGTTAAAATCATTACTAAACCAAACATGCTCACCTCCAATAATTTTATAGTGTTCAACAGAAACATTATTATCACCATTTTTGTATTTGTAACTAACTATTGAAGTGCCATTATCATCAATATTATTTATTATTGGATCAAGATCTGTATTATTAAAGTTTACCCAAAAATTAAGAACAGAGTCTACAGAATTATAAACTCCACCTCCATCATAATAATCAGTTGTTCCATGAAATTTTATAAGTGGAATTGAGTGAGAAGGAGTACATTCCGTTTGAAGCATATAACCTGATACTGAACCAATTGCAGATATTAAGTTACTCTTATAGCAAGCTAAAGCATAGCTCATCATACCACCATTAGAATATCCAACGGCATAAACTCTATTTGTATCAATTAAATTTTCGGATGACAGTTTATTAATTAAAGCCTCGATAAATCCCAAATCGTCAACTTCACTTTTGTTATCTCCTCCATTTAAAGCAGCATTCCAGTGAGATGAACCATCCAAATCAGAACCTTGGGGATATACCAAGATAAAATTCTCTGAATCGGCAATAGGGGTCATATTAGTATAAGACATATATTCACCTGCTAATCCTGAAAATCCATGAAAATTGAGTAAAAGTGGTAATTTTGAAGAACCATCATATCCTTGAGGAGTATAAATAATATATTTTCTTTCTAAACCATCATGGGCTATAGTTTCAATTGAACCATCATATGAGTTACTATCCTTGTCATAACTATCTTTTTCAAATTCATCACTTGAGCAAGAAAAAGAAAAAATTAAAGCAATCATTAAAACAAGTTTGTTCATATTTTAATTATTTCAAAAATTGCACCAGAATCATAAAATTTCAGCTACTGTAAAGTTACTTCCACCAATAAAAACTAAATCATTTGTGTTTTGATCCTTTTTAGCTGAGATGTAAGCTTCTTTTACAGAACTGTAAAATTTAGAGTTTAGATTATTAATTTTTGAATATGTTTTTATCTCTTTTAAATCAAGTGCTCTACTCACATTTGGAGATGAAAAATAAAATTCAGTCAATTTTGGGAATAATTTTAAAACTTCTTCAAAATTTTTTCCTTTGACAAACCCTAACACAGCTCTTAATCTATCAAATTTAATATCCTCTAATTCTTTTAATATTTCATTAAATGCCTCAACATTATGGCCAACATCGCAAATAATTACAGGTGATTTCGAAACAAATTGAAACCTGCCTAAAATTCCAGTATTTTTTTTAATATTTAATAAGCCAGTTTCGATATTTTCATGAGAAATATCAAACTTTTCTAAAAGAGAAATAACTTTAACCACTCCAGCAATATTTTTATTTTGAAATTTTCCTTTTAAATCTGTTTCATAGCTTCTGTTTTTTTCAGGAATATGTACTGTTGTATTTAGACTTTTTGATTTTTCTTTAAAAACTTTGAAAGTTTCTTCATTGTACTCACTTACTACCACAGGAACATTTTTTTTTATAATACCTGCTTTTTCATTAGCAATTTTTGATAATGAATCACCTAAAAATTCCTGATGATCTAAACCAACATTGGTTATTAAACTCACTAGTGGATTTATAATATTTGTTGAGTCTAATCTTCCGCCAAGACCTGTTTCGATTACAGCTATATCTACTTTTGATTTTGAAAAATAATCAAAAGCCATAGCTACAGTCATTTCAAAAAATGAAATATTATTTGATGAAAAAAAATCAAAATTGGATTCTACAAAATCTGTAACAAATTGTTTATCAATTAATTTTCCATTAATCTTAATTCTTTCTTTGAAATCTTTTAAATGAGGTGAGGTATATAACCCCACTTTATAACCTGCTTCTTGTAAAATAGAGGACAACATATGAGAGGAAGAACCCTTTCCATTTGTGCCTGCTACATGGATTGAATGAAAATTTAGATGTGGATTATTTAAATGACTACAAAGTCTTACAATAGGGTCTAAATTGACCTTATATTTGAAAACACCATCGACTTGATAAACAGGTAATTGGTTAAATAGCCAATCAACTGTTTCATCGTAATTCATAAAATTTTAAAGTACAAAGTCTCTTAACAACATAAATGTTCCGTATCCTGAAAGAAATCCAATAAAAGCAAAAATTGCTACTTTTTTCAAATACCAGAAAAAATCGATTTTTTCCATTCCCATTGCCACAACTCCAGCGGCAGATCCAATGATTAGCATGCTTCCTCCAGTTCCAGCTGAGAATGCTAAGGCATGCCATAAAGGATCATCTAATAAGTTAGGGAACATTCCCATTGAGGCAGCTACTAATGGAACATTATCAATAATTGCAGAAAGAAATCCAAATAATATCATAAGTACGTCAGTATTTGGAAATATTTCAGTAAGATCACCTGCAAAATTAAATAGTATCCCTAGAGATTCAAGAGCACCAACAGCCATTAAGATTCCAAGAAAAAATAAGATACTTGGTAATTCTATTTTTGAAAGTGATAGATGAACAGGACTGTGGTGTGAAGCTGCATCACTATCGGAATCAGTATGAGTTATGTTTTTCTGTTTATTAGAAATTATTTCAGCAATTGTAGATACAAAAGCTAGTGAAAGCATCATACCAACATATGGTGGTAAATGAGTAATAACTTTAAAGAATGGAACAAACAAAATAGATCCTAATCCTAAAAACAACATTTTATTTCCATAGGGATTATGCTCATCTTTAATTTTTACAACATCTAATTCACCTTTGAAAATACTCATCCTTGATGCAATTAAAAAAGGAACAACCATACATACTAGCGATGGAATTATTAAGTATTTAACAAGGTTTATCTCACTAACTTTGTTGCCAATCCATAACATAGTTGTAGTTATGTCACCAATTGGAGACCAAGCTCCTCCAGCATTGGCGGCAATTATAATTAAACCAGCATACCATAGCTTTAAACTTCTATCTTTTACTAATTTTTGCAATAATGTAATAAGCACAATTGTTGCAGTTAAATTGTCAATAATTGCTGAAAGAATGAAAGCTAAAAATCCAAAAATCCATAAAATCCTTACCTTACTTCTAGTCTTAATGACTTGTTTTATTCCCGCAAATCCATCGAAATAATCAATTATTTCAACAATAGTCATTGCTCCTAAAAGAAATACTAATATTTCCGCAGTCTTTCCTAGGTGGTGTAAAAGAACTTCTTCAATGTGGGTTGGTTCAAGCTTTAAAAGTTCAAGATTAATATCAAAAACTTCCATGTGGTTTAAAGCTATAATAGCCCATAATATTCCCATCATACCAAGTGCAGGAATTAATTTGTCTAATTTAATAGTATGTTCTAGTGTTATTAAAACATAACCCAATATAAAAACTGATATTATTAATACTTCCATTTTGAAAATTTAGGTTCCAAAAATATAAAAAAATAATTAGTAAATTTTACTTAATATTTATTGTGATATTTTCAGTAATAATTATTAAAAATGATAATTTATCAATAATTAAGCCTAAAATTATCAAGTTAATATATTTTAAAGCTTTGCGTTTAAAGATGAGCACAAAAAAATTTATAAATACTATCTTTGCCAATTCCAATTGATACTTTATGTTACCAAAAAAACAAGGTCTTTATTCACCTGACTATGAGCATGACAACTGTGGTGCAGGATTCATATGCAGTCTGAATGGTGAAAAAACTAATGATATTATTCCTAAGGCACTAAACATATTAACTTGCCTTGAACACAGAGGAGCAGTTAGTTCTGATGGAAAAACTGGAGATGGTGCTGGAATCTTAATTGAAATCCCCCATGATTTTTTTGTTAAACAATGTAATTTTGATTTACCAAATGCTTATGAATATGCAGTAGGAATGGTATTCCTTCCCCAAAAAATAAATCAATTAAATTTTTGTGTAGACATTTTTGAAAAAGAAATAGACAAACAAGGTTTACAAATACTTGGATGGAGAAATGTTCCTGTAAATTCAAAAGTCGTTGGTTCAATTGCTGCTAAAAGCCAACCTGTAATTAAACAAGTATTTGTTGGAAAAGGTAAAAACAAACTTTCAGATATTGAGTTCAATACTAAATTATTTATTGCGAGAAAAATTGCTGAAAACGAAATATATAACAGTGTATTACATCAAAAAAACTATTTCTATTTCTCCAGTTTACACAATAGAACTTTAATATATAAAGGTTTATTAATTCCTGAAGACATTGACAGATTTTATCTAGACTTAAAAGATCCTGAACTTGTAACTAGACTTGCCCTTGTACATCAAAGATTTTCAACCAATACTTTTCCTACATGGGATTTAGCTCAACCGTTCAGATACATGTGTCATAATGGTGAAATAAATACTATAAAAGGAAATGTCACTCGAATGAATGCAAGAGAGGAATTAATGAAAAGTGATTTTATTGGAGAGGATATTAAAAAGGTTTTTCCTACAATACTGAAAGGCAAATCTGATTCTGCTCAAATGGATATGGTTGTAGAACTTCTTCTTACAACGGGTAGATCTCTTCCTGAAGTTATGATGATGATGGTTCCTGAAGCGTGGGAAAAACACAAATCTATGTCTAAGGAAAAAAAGGCTTTTTATGAATTTAATTCAAGCATAATGGAACCTTGGGATGGACCTGCTTCAATTCCATTTACAGACGGAAAATTTATTGGTGCCTTACTTGATAGAAATGGACTAAGACCATCAAGATATACAGTTACAAAAGATGGATACGTAATCATGTCCTCAGAAACTGGAGTTGTTGATATTGAACCTAAAAATATCAAATCCCACGGAAGATTAGAGCCTGGAAAAATGTTCTTAGTTGATATGAATGAAGGTAGAATTGTTGAAGACGAAGAAATTAAAAATCAAATTGTCAATAAATATCCCTATAAAAAATGGGTTGATGAAAATGTTTTAAGACTTAAAGACGTTCCATACACCGGAAATAAAACTCCTAAAGAAAAAATTGATTTTGAAACAAGACTTAGAATTTTTGGATATACACAAGAAGATTTAAAAACTATAATTCTTCCTATGTGTAATTCTGGTAAAGAATCCATTGGTTCAATGGGAACTGATACACCTTTAGCCGTGTTATCAACGAAACCACAGTTACTTTTTAATTATTTTAAACAACTTTTCGCTCAGGTAACAAACCCGCCACTTGATGGAATTAGAGAAGAAATTGTAACAGACACAAGTTTAGGAATTGGAAGTGATTTTAATATTTATGACATTGTTCCTGATCATTGTAAAAAATTACATATACAAAATCCTATAATATCTAATGAAGATTTAGACAAAATTAAATTCATAAAAAACAAGAATTTTAAAGCTGCTTCTGTTAGTGCTCTTTATGATGTAATTAAAGGTCATAATGGAATTGAAGAAGCTTTAGATAAAATGGTGATAGACGTCAACAAACATGTTGACAATGGATGTAATATCATAATAATAAGTGATCGTGGAGTATCTAGAGAAAAAGGAGCAATCCCCATTTTATTAGCTTGTTCTAATGTGCACCACGTTTTAATGAAAGCTAAAAAAAGATCCAAATTTGGTATTGTAATAGAGTCCTCTGAACCTAGAGAACCGCATCATTTTTCTATGTTATTTGGATATGGAGCAAGTGCCATTAATCCATATTTAGTTAATGAGGTCATTGAATACCATCATTCACTTGGTGCATTTGGAGAACAAAGCTTGAATCAGTCCATATATAATTACAATAAAGGAATTGATAAAGGTATTTTAAAGGTCATGAACAAAATCGGTATTTCAACTCTTCATTCCTACCGAGGTGCTCAAATTTTTGAAGCACTAGGACTTAGAGAAAGTTTTACTGAAAAATACTTTTCTAATACTCCTACTCGAATTGAAGGAATTGGACTTTACAGTTTAGAAAAAGAGCTTGCTAAAAGACATAAGAGTGCTTTTATCAAGGATGAATTTGTAAGTTTAGAAATAGGTGGTAATTACAGATGGAGAAGAAATGGTGAGGCACACATGCTTAATCCAGGTTCAATTTCAAAATTACAACAGGCAGTTAAAGAAGATAAATTTGAAACTTATAAAGTTTATGCTGACTTAATTAATAATCAAAATAAACAACTAATGACCATTCGTGGAATGTTTAAATTGGTTGATCATGACCCTATTCCTATTGAAGAAGTTGAGCCTTGGACAGAAATAGTAAAAAGATTCAAAACAGGCGCTATGTCTTATGGTTCAATAAGTAAAGAAGCTCATGAAAATTTAGCAATTGCAATGAACAGAATTGGAGGCAAAAGTAATTCTGGTGAAGGAGGTGAAGATTCTGCAAGATTTATAAAAGAAAAAGATGGAACATGGAAGAATAGCGCTATAAAACAAGTAGCTTCTGGAAGATTTGGTGTAAGTTCTCATTATTTAAGCAGCGCTAAAGAAATACAAATAAAAATGGCTCAAGGAGCCAAGCCCGGTGAAGGTGGACAATTACCAGGACCTAAAGTAAATCCAATGATAGCTGAAGTTAGAAATTCAACACCTTATGTTGGATTAATATCCCCACCACCCCATCATGATATTTATTCTATAGAAGACTTATCACAGTTAATATATGATTTAAAAAATGCTAATAGAGAAGCTCGAATTAATGTAAAACTTGTTTCTGAAGTTGGGGTTGGAACTATAGCTGCTGGTGTAGCCAAAGCAAAAGCTGATGTTATTTTAATTTCTGGATTTGATGGAGGAACTGGAGCTTCTCCACTTACTTCACTAAAGCATGCAGGACTTCCATGGGAGTTAGGTATTGCTGAAGCACAACAAACCCTAGTTATGAACGATCTTAGAGGAAGAGTTGTTATTGAATGTGATGGTCAAATGAAAACTGGAAGAGATGTAGCTATTGCATGTTTACTTGGAGCAGAAGAATTCGGTTTTTCAACTGCACCTTTAATAGCATCTGGATGTATTATGATGAGAGCATGTCATTTGAATACATGCCCTGTTGGAATTGCAACTCAAGATCCTGAGCTTAGAAAAAACTTTAAAGGAAAACCTGAACACGTTGTCAATTTCATGTACTTTGTTGCTGAAGAACTTAGGGAAATCATGGCAAAACTTGGCTTTAGAACTGTTGATGAAATGGTTGGACAAAGCCAAAAAATTAATATGGAAGATGCCATTAAAAACTATAAAACTAAAGGAATTAATCTATCTAAAATTTTATACAAGCCTAATGTTTCTGAAAGCACTCCTATCAAGAACACAACTACTCAGGATCACAATTTAGAAGATGTAATTGATTTTAAAATTTTAAAAGAAGCTAAGCTTGCTGTTGAGAAAAAAGTAAAAATGAGTTTGACCTACGATATAAAAAATACAGACAGAACAGTAGGAACAATTTTAAGTAACGAAATTTCAAAATTGTATGGAGCAAAAGGCCTTCCTAAAGATACTCTCGAGCTTAATTTTAATGGAGCAGCAGGTCAAAGCTTTGGTGCATTTGCTACACATGGATTATCGATGATAGTTAATGGAAACACAAATGATTATTTTGGAAAAGGACTTTCAGGAGCCAAAATAATTGTTAGAGTTCCAAAAGAAGCTGATTTTATTTCAAATGAAAATATAATAACCGGTAATGTTGCACTGTATGGAGCTACCGCTGGAGAAGCTTATATAAATGGAATTGCTGGTGAAAGATTTTGTGTTAGAAATTCGGGGGCATTAGCGGTAGTTGAAGGAGTTGGAGATCATGGATGTGAATATATGACTGGTGGTACAGCAATCATCCTTGGTGAAACAGGAAGAAATTTTGCTGCTGGTATGAGCGGAGGAACAGCATATATTTATAAAACAGAAAACTTTGACAAGAGAAATTTCAATAACGAAATGATTGAATTTGAAAATCCTTCAGTTCAGGATCTTGACTTAGTCAAAAAATTAATTGAAAATCATTTTACATACACGTCAAGTAAAATAGCCGAAAAAATTCTTAATAATTGGAAGAAAGAATCTTCAAATTTTGTTAAAATTATGCCTACCGAATACAAATTGGCTCTAGAAAAAATGGCAAAAGATAAGATTACTGAAATAATAAATTAATTTATGGGAAAATTAAAAGGATTTATTGAATACGAGAGAACCGACGAAGGATTAATTCCCGTAAAAAAAAGAGTAAAAAATTACAAGGAATTTACTCTAAAACCCTCTGACGAAAAATTAAAAGAACAAGGGGGTAGATGTATGGATTGTGGTGTTCCTTTCTGTCATAGTGGATGCCCACTTGGAAATTTAATTCCAGATTTTAATGACGCAGTATACAATAATGAATGGAAAAAAGCATTACATCTTTTACATTCAACTAATAATTTCCCTGAATTTACAGGAAGATTATGTCCTGCTCCATGTGAAGCCGCATGTGTTTTAGGAATTATAAATCCTCCTGTTTCGATTGAAATGATCGAAAAATACATTGTTGAAAGAGGGTTTAAAGAAGGATGGATAAAAGCTAACCCACCTAAAGTTAGAACTGGTAAAAAAATAGCAGTGGTAGGATCTGGTCCTGCTGGCTTAGCTGCAGCTCAACAACTTAATAAGGCTGGTCACTCAGTAGATGTATTCGAACGTGATTCAAAAATTGGAGGACTACTGAGATATGGAATTCCTGATTTTAAAATGGAAAAACATGTTATTGACAGACGATTATCTATACTTGAAGAAGAAGGTATAAAATTTCACACAAATATTGAAGTTGGTGTTGATCTCTCTTGTGACGAACTTAATGATTATGACTCTGTCGTATTGTGTGGAGGAGCTACTATAAAAAGAAATCTTCCAATTAAAGGATCAGATCTTGATGGTGTTAAGCAAGCTATGGAATTTCTAACTCTTCAAAATGAAGTTGTTGATGGAATCAAAAAAACTACTGAATCATTAAATGCAAAAGGAAAGAATGTTATAGTAATTGGTGGTGGTGATACGGGATCTGATTGTATTGGAACATCAAATAGACAAGAGGCTAAGTCAGTTACAAATTTTGAAATTATGCCAAAACCAAGTAGCGAAAGATCTGAAGAACACCCTTGGCCCTATTGGCCGTTTAAATTAAAAACTACTTCTTCACATGAAGAAGGAATTCACAGAGAATGGAGTATTTTAACTAAAGAGTTTATTGGAGATAGTAATGGAAAAGTTAAAAGCTTAAAAACAGTTGAAGTTGAATGGATAAAAAAAGAAGGCGAAAGACCTAGTCTCAAAGAAATTGAGGGGTCTGAAAAATTATGGCCTTGTGATTTAGCATTACTTGCCTTAGGATTTACTGGACATGAACCTGATTTAATTGATAAATTAAATTTACAAACTGATAATAACAATCAAATTGTTACAGACAACTATCAAACTAGTGTGGCCAATATATTTTCGGCAGGTGATATGAGAAGAGGACAATCCCTTATAGTGTGGGCAATCTCAGAGGGAAGAGAAGCTGCTTATCAAGTTGATAAATTTTTAATGGGAAGCTCAAAATTAGAAACTAAAGAAAAAGGAGACCTGCCACTTGCTAGATAGATTCTAATTGAAAAAATTCCACACTAATCCAAATCTAATAATAAAATCCCTGTAAGGATAAGACGGTGAGGAATAGAAATTATTTCCTGTCAACTTAGAATTGAAATGTTCTGCTTTCAAATAAATTCTTGTCCTTTGAATTCTAGCATTAAGAAATAAATCAATTAACGGAAAATTACCGATTTTTTTGTCCGTTTGAATATGAAAAGCACTTATTAAAGGATTGTACTCATTAGAATAGTATTTTGAAAAATATTTGAATGTAATTCCTGTTTGAAGATACATCGCTTTTTTAAAAACATCATTGGAGTAGTAAAATGTATTTCGAGTTAGAAATTCTGGAAGATTTAAAATTCTATTAGTTTGGTTAACATTTTGATAAACTAAAGAATTATCTAAAGCAAATTTTCCAAATCTAAATTCCTTTTGCCATTTAATTTTTAAATGTTTGATAGTTTGTTGGCTTTGATTTATTACAGGAACTAATTTTAAATCCCCGTCGTCATTAAAAGGCTGGTTATCTTTTATTGAGAAAAAAGTAAAATTATCAACTAAGCTATATTTCAAATTTATGTTACCTATTTCCTTTGAGAAAACACTTAGGCTAATATTATTAATTTTAATTTTTTCCAAGCTTTCATTCCAACCAACTTCATTATAGGCACTATCAAAAAGCTCAAAATAAAAACCAGGATGTTTTTTAAGACTACTAAATTCTAAATAGTAATTTAAATTTTTAAAATCTGAGTTTAACTTAATATGTACTAAATCTCCTAATCTATCTCCAAATAAATTTTTTTCGACCTTTCCACTAATATTGTTTTTAAAAATATTTTTTTTAAACTCAACAGAGAAAGAATTTTCATTTTGATCAAATCCATCTGGAGAAGAGCTTAGAGCATTAGTTAAATAGTCATAGTTATAGTTTAAATATGAAATTTTTAAATCATCAAGAATATTAGATTTTAATGAAGTATAAAATTTATTATACATGGTTTTAATCTGAGTCTTATCATTTATTGAGTTTCCGGAATTTCCATAAAAATCAGAAGATTTATCTTGCTCAAAAGAGTTATAAGCAGTTTCGTATTCAAAGGTGTGGCCCAAGCTTAAAGAATTGCTTTTTTTAGATTTTAGCAAAACAAATTGATGGTCAAGAAAAAAACGCTTGCTAAGAAAATGACTTGTGGCATCTTCAAATTTTACAGAAAGTTTTGATCTTTCTGTAAATAAATTATCCTCTGACTCAAAATTAATTATAGAGCTATTGGTCAACCCTCCATTCTCCCTATTTTCAAAATTCTGACTTACATAATGAGTCTTAAATTTATAATTATCTTTCTTTGAATTGTAATTTGATGTGAATCGAAACATTTTTAAACCAGAAAGAATATTTTGATAATTTCCTAGAGATCTCATGCCTTTAAATCCAATTGAAAAATTAAATTGTTCCGATGTATTTGTGGCAAAAAAGACATCTGTAAATTGTCCTTGTTTCATAACAGATTTAAATAACAATTCTGTTACAGGAGTTGGAACCCTATAGTACTTTACATCTTCAGATTTTAAGTAAGCATATTGTTTTGATGAAAAACTTGGTGATGGGAATATTGAATTTTCAAAAGAATAACTAAGAGAGTTATAGGTTTGACCAAAATTTGAAAATGGTAATTTTTCAAGGTTATCTTTTCTCAGATAATTAAACCTATAATATTTTTTAATTGAAAGTGTGGTGTCAATTGTAATTGAATCTCCAAAAACATTAAAAATTAAATACTTGTTTTTTATTATATTATTTTTTTTGATAGAATCATTTTTTGTTTTCGAGAATTGATTTAACTTTTCAGGACTAATTATATCTTGTCCTGTAATAAAATTGAACGAAATAAAAAGAAAAAATAAGAAATTACTGATTTTCATAACTCTATTTAATTCAAAGTTATTCATTTCATTTAATTAAAATGAAAATTTTTAAATTCATAATTAATGTTAATTAATTCATATTCGAATCTAATTGAATGCGGAACTGATGAAGCCGGAAGAGGATGCCTTGCAGGTCCTGTAACTGCTGCTGCTGTAATATTACCAAAGGATTTTATAAACGATGAATTAACTGACTCAAAAAAAATATCAAAAAATAAAAGACTTGAACTAAGAGAAATTATTTTAAATAAAGCATTAGCTTACTCTGTTGTACATATTCCAATAAATATTATTGAAAAAATCAACATTTTAAATGCATCAATATTAGCAATGAATAAATCAATTGAGCAACTTTCAATCAAACCTGAATTTATTTTAGTTGATGGCAATAGATTTAGTTCAAAAAATAATATTCCATTCAAATGCATAATAAAAGGAGATTCAAAATACATGAATATTGCAGCTGCATCCATTTTAGCTAAGACAAGTAGAGACGAATTAATGGAAAAACTTTCTCTTAAATTTCCAAATTATAAATGGGAAAAAAATAACGGATACCCAACCAAAGAACACAGGGAAGCGTTGCTAAAATACGGAAGTACAATTCATCACAGAAAAAGCTTTAAGTTACTTTAAATTCAATAAATTGTTCATTACATTTACTCCACAGATTTTATGAAAAGACTGTTAATATTATTGATACTTTTTCTTTCAAGTTGTCAACATAACAACAATGTCAAATCACTCATTGATTTAGTCCCAACTGATCCCGTTCTGATAATTAAAAATAGGACTGATTTAAACAACAACTTAATAAATTTCAATAATGGTTTAAATCAAATCCTAGTTAAAAACTTAGACTCAATCTCAGATTATGATTCAAAAACTTTAACAAGCTATCACGTAATAGGAAAAAACGAAATCAAGCCAATAACATTTAGATATTTTATTGCTGGATATTATGAAAACAAAAATATCATTGATTCGATACAATATGAAAATCATCTTATAAAAAAAATCGGGGATGAAGAATATTTTTATTTCTCAACTGTAAAAAATAATATTTTAATTCAATCCAAGAGTAAACTATTAATTGAAAATTCTCTGAGAAACTCAAACTTAGTTAAAAAAAATACAGAACAGGAGTTATTAGATTTAAATAAAATTTCAAATTCCAGTACAGTATTATTTATTTCTGAAAAATTAGAAAATTTTATAGATAATAAAGAGCTCAACTATTTTTTTAGTATAAAAAATCTCTCAAAATGGTTTCAATTTGATGTTGATTTAAATAAAAATGGAATAATCTTAAATGGTGTTTCATTTCAAAACGATTCAATTCCAAGACCAATAAATTACTTAAATGGCACAAATTCATCAAAAAGTGAACTATTAAACTTAGTCCCAAATAATTTTATAGATTTTAAAAGTTTTGGTTTTGATTTTAAGCAATATCTAAAAAATATTGAAAAATTTGAATCAATTTCAGAAATTGAGAAAATAAAAAACGATTCAATATTATTTGATGTAAAGGAATTTGCAGTTTTAAGTTCAATAAAAGATTCATTAATAATGGTAAATTTTAAAAATTCTGAATCTTTTGAAAGCTATGTAAATTCAAGTATCACTGATAGCTACAAATACAGAAACTTTACGATTAATAAAATTAATAGCGATCTATTTAATTTTGATCTAATAAAATTTTACAACTTAAAATCAAATCAAAAATATTTTGCTCAAATAGAAAACAACATCGTTGTTGGGAATTCTAAAGAAAAGATTGAAAACCTTATCAGTAATCTATCCAATAAATCTACATTAAAAAACAATCTAGATTTTGTTCAAATTCAAAATCAAATTCCTGAAAAAAGCACTTATTTAAGTATAACGAATATTGAAAAAACCAAAAGTTACTTATTGAACAAATTTGGATTATCATCCCAAGATTACCCCTACAAAGTAAATTTAATAACACTTGAAGATAATTTTATATATAATATACATACAGTTTTAAAAATTACTGAAAGTAATAACAATGATAAAATTAATTTAAGTGGAATTTTTAAAGCAGAATACCCAATTAATTTTTCGCCAAAATTTGTAACAAATTATGTAACTAATAAAAAAGAAATTATTTTTCAAGACGAGTTAAACAATTTATATCTAATATCGTTGAATGGGGAGTTGATTTGGAAAAAAAATATTGAAAACAAAATAATTGGAGACATTCAGCAAATTGATTTATACAAAAATGGCAGGTTACAATTTGCATTCAACACAACTAAAGATTTCCAAATCTTGGATAAAAATGGAAAAATTGTAAAAAAAGTCAAACATGATAATAAA
>Ga0208127_1000872_pt1 | contig 15459 bp, 14 predicted proteins | sample ETNtaG_6_FD_185751 | JGI IMG/M metagenome (GOLD analysis project Ga0208127, IMG submission 185751) | Marine microbial and viral communities from oxygen minimum zone, Eastern Pacific Ocean - ETNP201306SV45 (SPAdes) (version 2) | ecosystem: Environmental > Aquatic > Marine > Oceanic ...
GTTAATAGTTTTTATGATAATCGTTTTACTATTTGTAAGATTGGTAGACAGTCTGGTAAATCAATTACATGTATTGCATTCTTTTTGCATTATATTCTATTCAACAAAGATGTTTCCGTTGCACTACTCGCAAACAAACTTGCAACTGCAAGAGAATTATTGGGTAGATTACAAATGGCATATGAACATTTACCTAAATGGTTGCAACAGGGGGTTGTTACTTGGAATAAAGGTAATATTGAATTAGAAAACGGTGCAAAGGTAATGGCCGCTGCGACATCATCTAGTGCAATCCGTGGTGGCTCTTTTAACGTACTTTTCCTAGACGAATTTGCATTCGTACCTAATGAAATTGCAGAAGAGTTTTTCAACTCTGTGTATCCTACAATTTCATCTGGTCAGTCTACAAAAGTTATTGTTGTTTCCACACCACAAGGTATGAATCATTTTTACAAGTTATGGATTGATGCCGAAGAAGGTAGAAATACATACGTACCAATTGAAGTCCATTGGTCAGAAGTGCCGGGCAGAGATGCAAAGTGGAAAGAACAAACAATCAAAAACACTAGTGAACAACAATTCAAACAAGAATTTGATACAGAGTTTCTTGGTTCAACGAATACACTTATTAATACCGCAAAATTAAAAACACTCGCATATAGATCACCAAAAAAAGTTTTAGAAGGTGGGGATTTAAAAATATATGAGAACCCCAAGCCAGACCATCTATACTTTATGACTGTAGATGTTGCAAGAGGAAGGGGCGGAGATTATTCAGCTCTTTCTATATTTGATGCCACGGAAGTCCCATATAAACAGGTTGCAGTTTATAGGTCTAATCAAATACCACCAATGATTTACCCTAATATAATAAACGCTCTTGCAAGAGAATATAATGATTCATATATTTTAGTTGAAATTAATGATGTAGGACAACAAGTAGTTGATATCCTATATCACGACCTAGAGTATGAGAATATGATTACTGTACAGTCAGACCCAAGAAAGGGACAAAATATTTCTAGTGGATTTGGTAAATCATTTACACTAGGTATACGAACTACAAAAGCAACAAAAAAAACTGGATGTTTTAACTTCAAAAGTTTAGTTGAAGAAGATAAGCTCATAATCAGTGACTTTGATACAATAAATGAAATGAGTTCTTTTGTCTCTAAGGGGGTTAAATTTGAAGCAGAAGCAGATAGAACAGATGATTTAGTGGATACTTGTATTTTATTTTCTTGGATGACTACAGAGACATACTTTAAAGACCTCTGTAATATAGATACAAGGAAAGAGATATACGAAGAACGAATTAGAATTATGGAAGAGAATATGTTACCATTCGGATTTATCAGAACTGGCGCAGAAGTCGAGATGTTTGCTGACGCAGAGGGTGACTTGTGGACAGTTGATTAAATCTGGTTTTTTATAAATAAAATATGAAACATATAATAAAGAATTTTATAGAACAACTAAACTTAATATAAGAGGAGATGAACGATGCCATTCCAAGTAAGTCCAGGCGTTAATGTTTCAGAAATCGACCTTACTACTTCTGCTCCAGCGGTAAGCACTTCTGACGGTGCTATGGTTGGACAGTTTGCGTGGGGCCCTTCTAATGAAATTACAAATATTAGTTCTGAAACAGAATTAGTAAGTGTTTTCGGAAAGCCATCTAATGCAAACTACAAATCGTGGTTTACAGCAGCTAATTATCTTGCATACTCAAATTCTTTGAAAATCGTAAGAGTTTTAGGTTCTGGTGCATTAAATGCGGTTTCTGGTACAAAACAAGTAAATACTCCACTAGACGCAGCACAAAATGAAGTCGGTGTTGCCGCAACTAATGGAATTAATTTTACAGGAGATGCACAAGTAGTGCAAACCGAAGATGGTGATGGTAGTACAACTGCATTCACTATTACAGACCCAACTGATATGACAGATAGGACAGCAACTATCGCAGTTGATGGTAATACCCTCGTTGACGGTACTAACTTTGTAAGAACTGGAAACGCGATTGACTTTTCTGCTGGTACATCACCACACGGCGCTCCTGCTGTCGGTACAGGTAACGTAGTTATCACTATCGCTGCAAGAACACAGTTTACATTAACAAGAGATACATTTGGTGAAACTCCAACTGTAACTGTTGGTGGTGCTGCGGAAACTGGTTTTACAGCTGCTGGTGCAGTTTTAACATTCAGTTCTGCTCCTGCTGATGGTGCAGCAATTGTAGTAAACATCCCTGCAAGAACTCAATTTACAGTAACTGAGACAATCGAATCTACAGATTCGTTAACAGTCTCGGTGGGTGGTGTTCAACAAACAGTAACTACAGACTATACAGTAAGTGGACAGGTTGTAACTTTCACATCTGCACCCGCTGATGCAGCTGCAATCGTACTTAGTGTATTCTCTGCTCCAGTAACATCTTACACATATGGTACACTTGCTGGTGCGATTGGTTCTGAAGATGATCTTACTGCACACGACTCTGCACAAGGTGGTACATCAATCTTTGCCGCACGTTGTGCTGGTGGTAGAGGTAATAACTTAAAAGTATACATGGCAGACGCTGCAACATTTTCTGGTTTACCAAGTGCATATCAAGGATTGTTTGATGATACGCCTGGCACAAACGAAATTCACGTTGTAGTAACTGAGATGGTAGATACTGGTGAAGGTTTCACAGAAACTGTAGTTGAAACACATCCATTCTTATCAAAGGCTGCGAATGGACGTAGACCAGACGGTTCTAATGTCTATTATGTAGATGTAATCAACGAAACATCTTCATTCATTTGGGCATTAAATCATCCTGCTGATGGTACTGATTGGGGTCAAGATTTGACAACATCAAAGACAACATTTGCAAGTTTGACAGAAGCATATATTTCACCATTCTCACTTGGTTCAGATGGGGTTACTCCTTCGGTTGGACAAGTATCAACTGGTTACGATGAGTTTTCAGACTCAGAAACAACTGATGTTTCTTTACTCTTAATGGGTGAGTGGGGTGAACTTTCTGGTAATGCAAATGACAGAAACACAATTATTGCAAAACTTATCGATATTGCAGAATCAAGAAAAGATTGTGTTGCATTACTCTCTGCTGCATGGAGTGCAGTAAGTGCAAAATCTGCTTCTCAAGTGATTTCATCTTTCAACAATGCAACATCTAACTATGCATTTGCAGACTCAAACTGGAAGTACCAGTATGATAAGTATAATGACGTATATCGTTGGATGCCACTTAACGGTGACATTGCTGGATTGATGGCACGTACAGACAGTGAAAGAGATGCATGGTTCTCACCAGCTGGTTTCAATCGTGGTGTACTCAAAAATGTTGTTAAACTTGCATGGCCACAAAATAAAACAGATAGAGATGACTTGTATAAGAAAGCAATCAACCCTGTTTGTACATTCCCTGGCCAAGGCACTGTACTGTTTGGTGATAAAACACTTACAACCAAACCAAGTGCATTTGACAGAATCAATGTACGTAGATTGTTTATCGTACTTGAGAAGTCTATCGCCGCTGCATCTAAGTTTACACTCTTTGAATTCAACGACGAGTTTACAAGATCACAATTCACAAACTTGGTTGAACCATTTTTGAGAGATGTAAAAGGTAGAAGAGGTATCTATGACTTTGAAGTTGTTTGTGACGAAACAAACAATACTGCCGGTGTGATTGACAGAAACGAGTTTGTAGGAGATATCTTTATCAAACCAGCACGCTCAATCAACTTTATCCAACTTAACTTCGTTGCCGTACGCTCTGGTGTAACATTCGAAGAAATTGTTGGTTCGGTTTAAAAAAGTATTATAAATAAAAGAGAGACCTAAAGGAGAACTAAAATGGCATTTGATATCTCTGCATTCAAGAGTAACTTGACAAATGGTGGAGCAAGGCCAAACTTATTCGAAGCTACAGTATTTAACCCTATCGCTGGTGATGCTGACTCTGCGTTTAGATTCGTTTGCCGCGCTGCACAAATCCCAGGCTCAACTATTCCTGCCATTGACGTACCATATTTTGGTAGACAAGTAAGAATGGCAGGAAATAGAACTTTTGAACCTTGGACAGTGACTATCATTAATGACGAAAACTTTTCTGTGAGAAACACTTTGGAACAGTGGATGGCAGCAATCAATGGACACGAATCAAACGTACAAGTGTCACCACAGATTGTATATAAAGCTGCTGACTCTGAAGTTGTCCACTATAACAAAGCTGGTGGTGCAATTGCAAAATATAAGTTTACTGGACTTTTCCCAACTGAACTTAGTGCAATCGAACTTGCTTGGGATAGTAACGACCAGATAGAAGAGTATACAGTAACATTTGCATATGATTACTGGACTCATTCTGGCGTGGCACTTAATTAATATTAATAATGATGTGAGGTGAAGTATATATGGCTGTCAAATTATTTGGCTTTGAAATAAGTCGTCCGAAAGAACAAGAAAAAGAACTCAAGTCATTTGTACCAAAAGAAGGTACGAATGACGAGGGTTCTTTAACTGTTCAATCAAACTTTTACGGTACATATTTAAATCTAGACAATAATGCAAAGAGTGATTCTGAGCTCATTGATAGATATAGAGATATGTCCATTCATCCAGAAGTAGATTCTGCAATTGATGATATCGTATCAGAAGCAATCGTAAATGATACTGATGAATATCCAATAAAAATTCTAACTAAAAATGTAAATCAAACTACATCTGTTAAAAAGGCAATTTCAGATGAGTTTTCTTCTATTCTCAGACTTATGAAATTTAGAGAGAATGGTTATAACATATTCAGAGATTGGTACATCGATGGTAGGGTATATTTTCACATTATTGCTGACCCAAACAAACCAAAGGATGGTATCAAAGAGCTCAGAAAAATTGATCCCAGAAAAATCAAAAAGATTAGGGAGATTGAAACACAAGATAAGAAACAGGGCGAGACTAAAGTTCCCTTGGTTTCTAAGGTAAAAGAATATTATATCTTTAATGATAAAGGTGTAATGAATGGTGGTGATACTGCATCTGGTATTCCTATCACAATAGATTCAATTGCATATTGCCCATCTGGTTTAAAGGATGGTAAAAGAAATTATGTTATTGGACACTTACATAAAGCTATCAAACCACTTAACCAGTTAAGACTTGTAGAAGATTCCGTTGTAATTTACAGATGGTCACGAGCACCAGAACGTAGAGTCTTTTATATTGATGTTGGTAACTTGCCTAAGATGAAGGCAGAACAATATCTTAACGACATCATGACAAAATATAAAAATAAGATTGTCTATGATGGTAGTACTGGTGAAGTAAGAGATGATAGAAAACATCTTTCAATGTTAGAAGATTTCTGGTTCCCACGTAGAGAAGGTGGTAGAGGTACAGAAATAGAAACATTGCCCGGCGGTTCAAACCTTGGAGAGATGGATGATGTACTTTATTTCCAAAAGAAATTATACAAGGCATTAAATGTACCTATTTCTAGACTTGAACCAGAAAACAGTATTCAGTTAGGTAGAGCAACTGAAATATCAAGAGATGAATATAAATTCAACAGATTTATTGTAAGACTGAGAAATGCATTCACAGTCTTGTTTATGGACTTACTAAAGAAACAACTAATTCTGAAAGGTATTATTGCACCTGAAGATTGGGAGGCTCTTTCCGAAGAAATTATCTTAGATTATACACAGGATTCTTATTACACAGAAATCAAGAATACTGAAATGATTAGAGATAGAATTACTCTTGCTGGTGAGATGGCAGACTTTATTGGTACTTACTACTCCAAAGATTGGGTACGTAGAAATGTACTGAAAATGTCTGACGATGAAATCGATCAAATGCAAAAAGAGATGGATGCGGAGAAGCCAGAAGAACCAGAACAAGATGAAACTGACTTTTAAGGAGAAATATTATGACTGATAATGTAGAAAATATAAATAGTAATGTTGTAGATAATATCGTTTTGGGAAATGTCTCTAAAGCAAGAGATGTAATCCACGATATTTTAAAATCTAAAATCTCTGGAGAGATTGAGGATCATAAAAAAGAATTTGCGGCAAGTATTTTTGCTGATGACACAGATACAGTAGATGACATACCAGAAGTAGATACTGTAGTTGACGAACCCGAAGAGGTTGAAACTGATTCGGTGGATGAACCAGAAAAAGAGGCATAAAAAATGTTAGGTTTTTCGGAGTATTTAGAAGACGATTTAGACGAAGCGATCAAACGCAAAGTCGTAGTACGTCAGGGTAAAAGAAAAATTAAATACGTATCCGATAGGCCTGGTTATACGGTTAGGAATAAAAGAGAGATTAAAATTTCTGCATCTGACGCTATTAAAATGTCTCTTAGAAATAAAAGATCTGCAAGAAAAAGTAGAGGTCGTCGCTCACAAGCAAACATGAAAAGAACAAGATCAAATATGAAGAGGACAGGACTATGAAACTCATAACAGAAGTTATCGAAGACATTAATATTGTCGAGTCAAAGTCGGGCAAAGATTTGTATATTGAGGGTGTGTTTTTGCAGTCTGACATGAAAAATAGAAATGGTAGAGTATATCCTACAGATGTACTTACAAATGAAGTTAATAGATATACCGAAAACTATATTAATAAAAATAGAGCTTTCGGTGAATTAGGACATCCATCTGGACCAACTATTAACTTAGAAAGAGTCTCACATATGATTAAAGAGTTGAGACTTGATGGAAAGAATTTTATTGGTAAGGCAAAAATTATGACAGAAACACCATATGGTGCAATTGTTAAAAACCTTATCAATGAAGGGGCACAACTTGGCGTTTCATCTAGAGGTATGGGTAGTGTCAAATCATCAGGTGGTGCTAATGTTGTACAGAATGATTTTTATCTTGCAACAGCCGCTGACATTGTTGCGGATCCATCTGCGCCAGATGCCTTTGTAAATGGTATCATGGAAGGTAAAGAATGGATTTGGGATAATGGAGTGATTAAAGAAGCTACTATCGACTCCTATTCTAAGGAATTGAAAGAAGCGAAAAAGTCACAACTTGAAGAAGTAAAAATCAACTTGTTTAAAAGTTTTATGTCAAGTTTGTGATTTTTATAAATAAATATAATTATAACAATTTTTAAAGTCGTAATAGGAGACCTAAAATGGCAGATAAAGAGTTAGAACTTAACGAGACTGAAAATGTTGTCGAAGAATCTGTTGTTGAAGAAGATACAACTGTTGAAGAAACTGTTGTAGAAGAAGAGGCAACCGAAACTGAGGCAGCAGAAGAATTTGAATCTACTGAGTCAGACGAAACACTTGATGAAGCAAAATCTAAAAAAGAAGATGCTTCAGAAGATGACGAAGATGATGATGAAGACGATGACGAAGAAGAATTAAAAGCGTCATACGGAAAGAAAGAAGGCTGGAAAAAAGGCAAGCCAATGAAAAAGGAAGACATTGACGTACAAGAACACGTTGACGCAATGTTGAATGGTCAAGACTTGTCTGAGGAGTTTAAAGAGAAGGCACAGACTATCTTTGAAGCCGCAGTACTTGAAAAAATCAACGAAGAAGTTGATAAACTTGAATCAAAATATGAAGAAACTCTTGAAGAAAACTTGGTAGAAATTCGTACTGAGATTTCTGAGAAAGTAGATGAATATCTAACCTACGTTGCAAAAGAATGGTTAGAAGAAAACAAACTTGCTGTTGAAAACGGACTGAAGTTGGAAATCATGGAAAACTTCCAAAAGGGATTGAAAGCAGTGTTTGTTGAAAATTATGTAGATATTCCAGAAGAGAAATTAGACCTCTATGCGGAGTCAGTTTCTAATCTAGAAGAAACCGAAACTAAACTGAACGACGAAATCAAAAAGTCAGTTGAACTTGCTGGTGTGATTGCAGACTTGCAGAAAGAAGTTGCAATCCGCGACATCACCGAAGGTTTAACAATGACCCAATCTGAAAAACTTCGTTCACTAAGTGAAGGTGTTGAGTTTGTTTCTCCAGAGGACTTCAGTGAAAAACTGACAGTACTCAAGGAAAATTATTTTCCTTCAGAGGAAGTTGAAGTAGAAACTGAAATTTCTGATGAAACAGAAGCAGAAACTGCGCTCGAAGATTCTCCTGTAGTAATGCAAGAAGAAGCTTCCAAAAACCCTGCAAGTCAATCAGTGATGGATATCTATGCATCTACACTGACTAGATTCGCTAAAAATTAAAATATTATAAATAATAATTGAAGTTATAAACTGAAACTAAACTTTTAAACAAGGAGACTAAGATGTATACTGAAATGCATATGTCAGATAAACTTCAGGAGAAGTGGAAGCCAATTCTTGAGCATCCAGATCTTCCAGAGATCAAGGACTCTTATAAGAAAGCAGTGACTGCAATTCTCCTCGAAAACCAAGAGACTGCAGCTCGTGAAGAGCACAGAATGCTTAACGAAGTCAATGTAGTTGGCGGTGGAATGTCACCAACTGCTGGTGGAGAGGGTGAAATCAAAGGTATGGACCCTGTCCTTATCTCATTGGTTCGTCGCTCAATGCCAAACCTAATGGCTTATGACGTACTTGGTGTTCAGCCAATGTCAGGACCAACTGGTTTGATTTTCGCAATGCGTTCGCGTTACTCTGCACAAGATGGTGCTGAAGCTTTCTATAACGAGGCAGACACAGATCATTCTGGTGTTGGTACACACGCTTCAACTGACCCATTCGGTGGAATGGTATTCGCAACTGGTACAGCAGTAGATGCTTCTGGTGCGACACAAACAACTGGTACTGGTGGTACAACAAACGAGGCGGAAACCCTCGGTGATGGTACTGCAAACAACATGGGTACTAGTGGACACTTTAACCAAATGGCATTCTCAATTGAGAGAATCACAGTGGCCGCAAAGTCACGTGCTCTTAAAGCAGAATACACAATGGAACTCGCACAAGACTTGAAAGCAGTCCACGGACTTGACGCAGAGTCTGAACTTTCTAACATTCTTTCTTCAGAAATTATGGCAGAAATCAACCGCGAAGTAATCCGTACTGTATACTCAAGTGCAAAACTTGGTGCTTCAACAACTGTGAAGCCAGGTATCTTCGATCTTTCTGCTGACGCAGACGGACGCTGGAGTGCAGAAAAGTGGAAAGGACTTCTTTTCCAAATCGAACGCGAAGCAAACGCAATCGCAAAAGCAACTCGCCGTGGTAAGGGTAACATGCTCATCTGTTCATCTGATGTTGCATCTGCTCTGTCAATGGCTGGTGTACTTGATTACAACCAAGCACTTGCAACAAACAATGCAATCACTGCTGACGATACAGGTCAAACATTCGCTGGTGTCTTAAACGGTAAGATGCGCGTATACATCGACCCATATTTCGATGCTGCTGGTGCATATGAACTCGCATGTGTTGGTTACAAAGGTACTTCACCATATGACGCAGGTCTTTTCTACTGCCCATACGTACCACTACAGATGGTTCGTGCAGTTGGACAAGATACATTCCAACCGAAAATCGGTTTCAAAACTCGCTACGGTATCGTTGCAAACCCATTCGCTGGTGGTGCAAACGCAGACGCTGGTGCAATTGGAAATCGTGGAAACGAGTACTACAGAATGTTCCGCGTGGACAATCTACTCAAAGTATAATAATAATAAAAACTTTGATAACTCAGGGGGGCTTTTGCCCCCCTTTTTTATGTTATAAATATATGTGTATGTGAAGGAGAAATTGATGTTATTAAATACAGACAACTTTAACAAGTTTAATAATCAAAGTTTTAATCTAACGATAAATAAATGTCCTACGGTATCAGACTATGTATCTTCTGTATCTGTGCCGGGCCTAACTCTTGGTGAAGCAATGGCAGATACACCATTTATTACAAGAAAAGAGCCAGGAGATAAAATCGTTTTCTCTGTTTTATCGGTTACTTGTATATTAGATGAAAATCTTGCAGTATGGAAAGAAGTATATGATTGGATTGCTGGTTTAGGCTTTCCAGAAAACTTTCAACAGTACAAGTCATTTAATAGAAACATACAAACATTATTACCACCAGAAGAAACCTTCTCTGATGCAACATTGGTATTATATAACAATCAACAAAAACCTATTATGAATTTAAAGTTTTTTGATTTGTTTCCAATTGCATTAGGGGATATACCAATGACCACACAAGAAACTGGTGATGAAACATTGTCAATTGTTATGGATTTTCAATACAGAAGTTATGGAGTAGAAATTATTCAATAGAGTGATAATATAATGGCAAATATAAAAGATTTGATTGAGGAATCTAAACAAGATATAAAAATAGATTTCCTTGCACTAGAAAATGAGATGACACGAAACCCTAATCTTTTGGGTAAGTGGCTGGAATATCATCAAGTACAAAGGTCTAAACTTGTATTGATTGAAACTGAACACAAAAGACTTGTGGCTCTCAAAACAAAATATTACATGGGTAAAATGGATGACGACCAGAGGACTAATCTTGGTTGGGAACTTGAAGGCACAAAAGTCTTGAAGGCAGATTTGTTTATGTGGATGGATGCGGATGATGAAGTTATATTGTCCAAACATAAATTTGAGGCGCAAGCGCAGATAGTACATTTTATCGAAAAAACTATTGATCAAATATCTGAAAAGAAATGGACTATCAAAAATTATATTGATTGGAAAAAGTGGACTGAAGGTGGTTAACAAAGTAACAGTCACAAAGTTAAACGAAGTTTGGTGTGAAGTAGATAGTGATGAGTTTTTTATTCTCAAAGAACTTGTCGAATATTTTACTTTCAAAGTGCCAGGCGCACAGTTTATGCCGTCATATAGAAATAAATTTTGGGATGGTAAGATAAGATTACTCAATCCCAACACTCGAAAGATATATCTAGGCCTTGCAAAAAATATTGAAAGATTTTGTGAAAAAAATGATTACAATTATGAGCTCATATCTAAAGACAATAATAATGTACAGTTTAGTAAAGATGACTTAAAATCACTGACCAATATGATTGATCCACATTCCCAAGGAAAACGAATTGATTATAGAGATTATCAGTTAGATGCAGTACAATATTCCATACAGAATGATAGAGGCCTCTTAATCTCACCAACAGCATCTGGTAAATCTCTTATCATCTATACTCTTGTTAGATTTTATAACATGCACCCAGACGTAAAAGGTAAAAAGATTTTAATCATTGTACCTACAACATCACTGGTTACACAAATGTACGGTGACTTTAAAGATTACGGTTGGGATGTAGAAAAGTATTGTCATAAAATTTATCAAGGCGAAGAAAAGGCAACAAATAAAAAGGTAGTCATATCGACTTGGCAATCTATCTATAAAATGGGTAGACAATACTTTGATCAATTTGGTGTTGTGATTGGTGATGAATGTCATTTATTTAAGGCAAATTCACTCACAAAAATTATGGAAAAACTTGTTGACTGTAAATATAGATTTGGTACAACAGGTACACTAGATGGTACTAAGACTCATAAACTTGTATTGAATGGATTGTTTGGTGAGGTCAAAGTTGTGACATCTACCAGAAAGCTTATTGATAGTAAGACACTTGCAGATTTTAAGATTAAGTGTTTAGTTTTAAAGTATCCAGAAGAAATGTGTAAAGAGAACAAAGGTAGAAAGTACAAAGATGAAATAGACTTTATTATTTCAAATGAGAAAAGAAACAAGTATATAACAAATTTGACACATTCTTTATCTGGTAATACTCTTTTATTATATAACTATGTTGAGTTGCATGGTAAACCTTTGTACAAGATGTTGCAAGACAAGATAGATCAGAGTTTAGATAAAAAAAGGCCTTGTTTCTTTGTTGCGGCAGAGACAAAGGCTGAAGTAAGAGAAGAAATCCGTAGTATTACGGAAAAATCTAGTAATGCAATCATCGTTGCATCTTATGGTACATTTTCTACTGGAGTTAACATAAGAAACTTGCATAATATCATTTTTGCATCTCCATCTAAAAGTAGAATTAGAAACTTACAATCTATAGGTAGAGGTTTAAGGAAAGGTGACAATAAAGAGGCTGCAAAGTTAATCGATGTGGTTGATGACTTAAAATATAAAACTTATGTCAACTTTGCACTGAGACACTTTATTGAACGCATAAATATATACAATGAAGAAAAATTTGACTTTCAAGTGTATGATGTAAACTTGTATAAGGAAAACGAATGACCGATACTAAGAACTTAGAATATTGTGTGATAAAGTTATTTAATGGTGAAGATATTATATCTCAAGTTTCGGGATTACAAAATCATAATGACAACATAGTATATTTAACAGACCCATATTTGGTGAAAGTATTTTCTCCAACCAACAGTGATGGGTATCAACAGCTTGCAATCACAAAGTGGAACCCCTACACTAACGATGAAAGGATTGCTCTTAGTCTAGACAATGTGCTAACAATCTCAAATGTAAAACCCGACCTTCTAGACTATTACAGAAAAATAAGTTACAATGAAAGTTTGGACGATTCCGACCTTATTTCAGAACCCGACATTGGTGAAGATGCACTGACAGAAGAAGAAACAAACGAAGCGTTTGATAGGATTGTAGAAATACTCAAAGCTAAGAGAAATACTACATTACACTAATCCTTATTATTGGTCGTCACCGACCATTATACACTTGTCAAGCGTTTTGTCAATAGATTTTTTCCTATTGACATAAAAAAATTTTTATGGTATAGTTATATAAATTTGAGGTGAAACATGGCAAAAAAGGCAAAACAACATTACGTTGATAACAAAGCTCTACTTGCAGAGATGATTAAGTACAAGGCCGCGGTAAACGAATCGAAAGAAAAAGATTTGCCCCGTCCAGTAGTCTCTGAATACATAGGTGAATGCATTATGAAAATTGCAGAACATCTATCATATAGACCAAACTTTATCAACTACACATATAAAGAAGATATGATATGCGATGGAATAGAAAACTGTCTATTGTATATCGATAATTTTGACCCCGATAAAAGTAAAAATCCATTTGCGTATTTTACGCAGATTATTTACTATGCATTTATTCGTAGGATTCAAAAAGAAAAGAAACAGATGTATGTTAAGTACAAGTCTTTAGAGAATGTAGACTTGATTGACGAAATTGTGAATTCTGGTGATAACAATAAAGTTAAAAATACTTACTTAGATTTCATACAAACAAACATGGGAGATTTCTTGTCAGAGTTTGAAGAATCTCAAAGAAACAAGAAAAAGAAACGTGGTAGAAAATCTAAAGAAGAGGCTAGCAATACATAATGAAAGTTGCACTACTGACTGATACTCACTTCGGAGCACGAGGTGACTCAGTATTATTTTATGATTACATGATGGAATTTTACAATAACGTATTTTTTCCTACTATAAAAGAAAGAAAAATTGACACTCTCATTCATTTGGGAGATGTTGTTGATCGTAGAAAATTTATCAACTTTAATATTCTTAATAGAATGAAAAAGGATTTTATTCGTGAATTGGAAAACCACAACTTAGATACTTATTTTATTGTTGGTAATCATGACACGTATTACAAAAATACTAATAAAATTAATGCAATGGAAAATATCCTTTCTGGTACAGATAAAAACTGGAACCCTAAAGTCGTTGCAGAACCAGAAACAGTTAAGATAGGTGATACTGATGTTTTTTTATTGCCATGGATAAACTCAGAAAACTATAATGACTGTATGAAAGCAATCAAAACAACCAAATCCAAAGTTTGTTTTTCTCACCTCGAACTTGCTGGATTTGAAATGATGCGTGGGTTACGGAATGAAGGTGGTATGAATGCAGACCTATTCAAAAAGTTTGATATGGTTTGCACAGGCCACTTTCATACAAAATCAATACAGAATAACATTACATATCTTGGGACTGCATATGAATTATTTTGGTCTGATTACAAGGACACAAAAGGGTTTCATATATGGGATACTGAAACGAATGAGTTAGAATATATTGTTAATCCACACAGAATGTTCTATAAGATATGGTATAAAGAAGATGAAACCATAGATTTGAAATCTTTAAAAGGTAAGTATGTAAAACTTATAGTTGAAGATAAACCAAATCCATACAAGTTTGATGTCTTTGTAGATAAACTATACAAGGCAGATATTGCAGATATCAGTATCATTGAAGATGATGCAGACATAGATTATGAAGAAAGTGATGCCGCAGATGTAACTGAAGATACTATGGGATTATTGTCAAAATATATCGATTCTTATGATATTGATGTTGACAAAACAAAATTAAAGAGTATAATGAATGACCTATACGTTGCGGCATTGAGAGGTGACTAATGCTTACATACACATACGAATCTTTCATGGAGGATTGTTTTGGTGATTATTCAAAACCTACTCTAGAAGAATTTAGAAACGAGTCCAGACTTACTTACAATGCCGGTGATGTTTCACTGGCAGATTTTGCAGGCAAGTTAGGTGATGATGACTATCGAAAAGTAAATTTTAATCAATGGTCGGAAACTCTATATACCGCATACATTGTAAATTTTGAAGTAATGATGAAAAAGTGGTTTACTGCACACGCATCTGTTGATAATATAGAAAAGTATTTAAGGTATTCAGTTGAGCCAAGTAAATACAAAATTGATGATGGATTCATAATTGATGGTAGAAAAGAGATAACCAGTGGTAGGTTACTTAGAAACATATCTTATAAAGGTATTTACAAAGAAACAGCAAAAATAAATTCAAATGAGAAGGATACTTTACTAGGTGTATTTGATAATATTATTAATAATAAATTCAGTGTGTCTGCTATGGTTACGCCGAAAGTCTCAGAGTTCTTATCCTGTGGCAACTATGATAGTCTATTCGCTATGTTGCGCGGCACCGCTAATCGCGCTTCTATATTTAACCCTTACACGTACTCATGGATATTAAATAATGTATTTCCAGATGGTAAAAAACTTTTATCGCCTGTATTAAGTTGGGTAACTCCAGTTATTGGGGTTGCAAATTCAAAGTATGATGAGTTAGTTGCAATAGATGTAATTCCAGAAGTAGTTGAAAAGGCCGAACAATTACATCAATACAGTGAAGGTATGAGAAACACTTGGTTTGGTGATGATGGAAAGAAAGGTACATTTTATTGTTGTCCATCAGAAAAACTTGATGAAAGACATAACTTTTCTGAAAAATATTCAGAATACTTTGACTTAGTATTTTTTTCACCACCATATTACAATTTAGAAGTTTATAGTGGTGGTGAACAATCACATGAGACATGGAAAACATACGAAGAATGGTTAGATGGATATTGGAAACCTACTGTTGAATTATGTTATAAATGTCTCAAACCAGGCTCTAAGTTTAGTTTTGTTATCGTTGAAGACTATTCTGAGTTGAATAAGAAAAGAATTCCTATCAGT
>Ga0208127_1000873_pt1 | contig 15432 bp, 24 predicted proteins | sample ETNtaG_6_FD_185751 | JGI IMG/M metagenome (GOLD analysis project Ga0208127, IMG submission 185751) | Marine microbial and viral communities from oxygen minimum zone, Eastern Pacific Ocean - ETNP201306SV45 (SPAdes) (version 2) | ecosystem: Environmental > Aquatic > Marine > Oceanic ...
GGTAAGGGTGCTCCTGAATATTTTGTTGCTGTTGTTAAACCTGGTAGAATAATGTTTGAAGTTGCTGGTGTTCCAATTGAGGTAGCAAAAGAAGCTTTGAGATTAGCTGCTCAAAAATTACCTGTTAAAACAAAATTTATAATTGCTAGAGATTATCAAGCATAAACTTATAACATGAAACAAAAAGAAGTTAAAGAATTATCGATTGACGAATTAAATGAGAAACTTGTTTCTTTTAAAAAAGAACTTTCTGATTTAAAGATGACTCATGCTATTTCACCAATTGAAAATCCTATGCAAATAAAAAATTTGAGAAGAACAATTGCAAGAATTTATACAGAATTAACTGTTAGATCAGTTCAAGAATAAAACTTTAAAAATGGAAAATAGAAATTTAAGAAAAGAAAGAATTGGAATTGTTACAAGTAATAAGATGGAGAAATCTATTGTTGTTTCTGAAGTTAACAAAGTTAAACATCCAATGTATGGAAAGTTCGTTTTAAAGACAAAAAAATATGTTGCACACGATCAAAATAACGAGTGTAATATTGGAGATACAGTAAAAATTATGGAAACAAGACCTCTTAGTAAGTCAAAATGTTGGAGGCTTGTTCAAATATTAGAAAGAGCTAAATAATGGTACAACAAGAATCAAGATTAACTGTTGCTGACAATACTGGTGCTAAAGAAGTGCTTACTATTAGAGTTTTAGGAGGAACTAAAAGAAGGTATGCTTCTGTTGGTGATAAAATTGTTATCACGGTAAAGCAATCAACACCTAATGGAACGGTTAAAAAAGGACAGGTTTCAACTGCTGTAGTAGTAAGAACAAAAAAAGAAGTAAGAAGAAAAGACGGGTCTTATATTAGATTCGATGATAATGCTTGTGTATTGTTAGATGCTGCTGGAGAAATGCGCGGTACTCGTGTATTTGGTCCTGTAGCCAGAGAGCTTAGAGATAAAAAGTTTATGAAAATTGTTTCACTAGCACCTGAAGTTTTATAATTATGATAAAAATTAAATTAAAAACTGGAGATCAAGTAAGAGTTTTATCTGGTGACCACAAAGGATCAGAAGGTAAAATTGTAAAACTATTTAAAGTAAAAAACCTTGCTATTGTAGAGGGAGTAAATATGGTTAAAAAACATAATAAGCCAAGCTCACAAAATCCAAAAGGAGGTATTACTGAACAAGAAGCACCAATTCATATTTCTAATTTATCTCTTTTGACATCAAGTGGTGAAACAACTAGAGTTGGATACAAAACTATTGATGGAAAGAAAAATAGAATATCATTAAAATCTGATGAAATAATTTAATTATGAGTTACCAACCAAGATTAAAAAAAGAATTCAATGAAAGAATAGTTCCTTCCTTAAAGGAAGAATATTCTTATAAGAACATCATGATGGTTCCTAAACTTGAAAAAATTGTTATAAGTAAGGGAGTTGGGGGAGCTGTAGCTGACAAGAAACTTATTGATCATGCAATTGATGAATTGACAACAATTTCCGGTCAAAAGGCTATCGCTACTCTTTCCAAAAAGGATGTTGCAACTTTCAAATTAAGAAAAGGAATGCCAATAGGTGCTAAAGTTACATTAAGATCAGAAAGAATGTACGAGTTCTTAGATAGACTTATAACAACTGCTCTTCCAAGGGTTCGTGACTTTCAAGGTATTAAAGCATCTGGTTTTGATGGAAGAGGTAATTACAATTTGGGTGTAACTGAACAAATTATTTTTCCAGAAATTGATATAGATAAGGTTAACAAAATTTCTGGAATGGATATTACTTTCGTCACTTCAGCAAAAACTGATAAGGAAGCAAAATCATTATTAACTGAACTAGGTTTACCTTTTAAAAAGAATTAATTATGGCTAAAGAATCAATGAAGGCCCGTGAGGTCAAAAGAGCTAAAATGTGTGCTAAATATGCTGAAAAAAGAAAAGCATTAAAAAAAGCAGGTGATTATGAAGCACTTCAAAAATTACCAAAAAACTCATCTCCAGTTAGAGCTCATAATAGATGCAAATTAACTGGAAGACCAAAAGGTTACATGAGACAGTTTGGTATTTCAAGAGTTATGTTTAGAGAAATGGCAAATAAAGGTTTAATCCCAGGAGTTAGAAAAGCTAGCTGGTAAATAAATAAATTATTAAAATGAATACAGATCCAATTGCAGATTATTTAACAAGAATAAGAAACGCTAACAGTGCTGGACACAAAGTTGTTTCAATTCCTGCTTCAAATGTTAAGAAAGAAATAACTAAAATATTATTCGATCAGGGATATATTTTAAGCTATAAATTTGAAGACAATACTACTCAAGGAAGTATTAAGATTGCTCTAAAATATGATTCATTTACTAAAGAACCTGTAATAAAAAAACTCGAAAGAGTTAGTAAGCCTGGTTTAAGAAAATATTCAGATTCTAAAACCTTACCTAGAGTTTTAAATGGCTTAGGAATAGCGATAGTTTCAACATCTAAAGGTCTTATGACTGGAAAAAAAGCAAAACAATCAAACGTAGGGGGAGAAGTCCTTTGTTACGTACATTAAATTTATTAAAATGTCAAGAATAGGAAATAGTCCAATAACGATTCCAGAAGGTGTTTCAGTTGAAATTCAACCAAACTTATTTACAGTTAAAGGTAAGTTAGGTGAACTTTCTCAATCTTACGATTTAGTTTCAATTGAACAATCTGAGAACACTTTAACAGTAAAAAGGGTTAACGAATCCAAACCTGCAAAAGCAAAACATGGGCTGTACAGATCATTGTTTTACAATATGGTTCAAGGCGTTTCAAATGGATGGTCTAAAGAACTTGAATTAGTTGGGGTTGGTTACAGAGCTAATAACCAAGGACAGAAATTGGAGTTAGCATTAGGTTTTTCTCATAATATAGTTTTTCAAATTCCTGCTGAGGTGAAGGTAGAAACTGTTTCTGAAAAAGGAAAAAACCCTATTGTTAAATTAACGTCTTTAGATAAACAATTGGTTGGAGCTATTGCTTCTAAAATAAGAAGTTTTAGAAAACCAGAACCTTACAAAGGAAAAGGAGTTAAATATGTTGGTGAGGAAATCCGTAGAAAAGCAGGTAAATCTGCATAAATCTTTACAAAAATGAGTATATCAAAAATTAACAAGAGAAATAAAATAAAAAAAAGAATCAGAAAACATGTATTGGGTTCTGAATCTAGGCCTAGACTCTCAGTTTTTAGAAGTAATAAAGAAATTTATGCTCAAATAGTTGATGATACATGTGGAAAAACATTAGCTTCTGCTTCATCAAGAGACAAGGATATTGCTGATAATACTAAAACTAAAATTGAATTATCGAAATTAGTCGGTCTTTCAATTGGAAATAAAGCTGTAAAAGCTGGAATTGAAAAAATTGGATTTGATAGAAGTGGATACCTATATCATGGTAGAGTTAAATCATTAGCAGAAGGTGCCAGAGAAGCTGGCCTTAAATTTTAATTTATGAAAAATAATAGAAATGAATTTGTAAAACCTGGAGGTTTAGATCTTAAAGATAGATTAGTAAGTATCCAACGTGTAACCAAGGTAACCAAAGGTGGAAGAGCTTTTGGGTTTACTGCTATTGTTGTTGTAGGAGATGAGAATGGTGTTGTAGGTCATGGTTTAGGAAAATCTAAGGAAGTTGCTACAGCAATTGCGAAAGCTGTTGAAGATGCTAAAAAAAATCTAGTCAGAATAGCCTTAAACAATTCAACACTTCCACACGAGCAAAAAGGAAAGCATGGTGGTGCTAAAGTTTTTATTAAGCCTGCATCTCAAGGTACAGGTGTTATTGCTGGAGGAGCTGTCAGAGCAGTATTAGAATCTTTAGGTGTTCAAGATGTATTATCTAAGTCACAAGGTTCTTCAAATCCCCACAATGTGGTAAAAGCTACTTTTGACGCATTACTTAGATTAAGAAATGCTAACACAGTCGCTCATGAAAGAGGAATTTCATTAGAAAAAGTTTTTAACGGATAATTATGGCAAAGATTAAAATAAAAAAAATCAGAAGCGAAATCAAAAGACCTGGAGATCAAAAGAAAACACTTTTGGCTCTTGGTCTAAAAAAAATAGGACAAGTAGTTGAGCATGAAGATACTCCTAATATTTTAGGAATGATAAATAAAGTGAAACATTTGGTTTCTGTAGTAAAATAATTAGATATGAATTTAAGTAATTTAAAACCAGGAGAAGGTTCAATTCACACTTCTAAAAAAAGAATCGGAAGAGGTCAAGGTTCAGGCAAAGGAGGTACAGCAACCAGAGGTCATAAAGGAGCTAAATCTAGATCAGGATATTCAAAGAAATTAGGATTTGAAGGAGGTCAAATGCCGCTTCAGAGAAGAGTTCCTAAATTTGGTTTTAATAATATAAACAGAAAAGAATACCAAGCCGTTAACTTACAAACCATACAGTTATTAATTGACAATAAGAAGGTTAAAGATTCGATTAATATTCAAACTTTTATTGATAATGGGTTAGCTAGTAAAAATGATCTAATCAAGGTTTTAGGTGATGGTGAAATCAAAACTGCAATAAAAATTACAGCTCACAAATTTTCTAAAAGTGCTCAAGCACAAATTGAAAAGACAGGTGGCGAAGCAATAACAATATAATTTATGTACAGTTTTATAGAGACATTAAAGAATATATGGAAAATCTCAGAACTGAGAGATAGAATATTTATTACCTTATTCTTTCTAGCTATTTACAGATTAGGTGCCCAAGTAGTATTACCTGGAATAGATTCTGTTCAATTAGCTGAACTGTCAAGTAGAACACAGGGTGGTGGGCTATTAGGTATTTTAAATGCTTTCACCGGAGGAGCTTTTGCAAATGCTTCAGTTTTCGCTCTTGGAATTATGCCATACATTTCTGCATCAATTGTAGTTCAGTTGATGGGTATAGCTGTTCCTTATTTACAAAAGCTTCAAAAAGAAGGAGAGAGTGGAAGAAAAACAATTAATCAAATTACCCGATGGTTAACTATTCTTATTTGTGTTGTGCAAGCTCCAGCGTATCTTTATAGTTTAGGTGCTCTTGGTGTTCCAGAAAGTGCTTTTATAATTGGTAAAACACCTGTTTTTGTTATTTCATCTGTAATAATTTTAGTTACTGGTTGTGTGTTTGCAATGTGGCTTGGTGAAAAAATCACTGATAAAGGAATTGGAAATGGAATATCCCTTTTAATTACTGTAGGTATTATTGCTTCCCTTCCACAGGCCTTTTTCCAAGAATTTACCTCAAGAGTAACTCAAAGTAATGGTGGGGCAATAACAATTTTGATTGAACTTGTTATTTGGGTAGTTGTAATAGGTTTATGTGTTCTTCTTGTTAAAGCAGTTAGACAAGTCCCTGTCCAATATGCTCGAAGAACTGCTTCTGGTGGTTTTGATAAAAATCAAGCTAGCTCAAGGCAATATATTCCATTAAGACTTAACGCTTCTGGTGTTATGCCAATAATATTTGCTCAAGCAATTATGTTTGCTCCTGTTTCAATTGGTCAGTTATTAGGAAATTCAGCCTTAGGGCAATGGTTACAAACCAATTTCTCAGATATGTTTGGACTATGGTACAATATATTATTTGGATTTTTGATTATAGTCTTTACATATTTTTACACGGCTATAACAGTTCCAACTAATAAAATGTCAGATGATTTAAAAAGAAGTGGCGGTTTTGTTCCTGGAATCAGACCTGGAAGCGAGACTGCAGATTTTTTAGATAAAATAATGTCTTTAATTACTTTCCCAGGTTCACTTTTTTTAGCTGCTGTTTCAGTACTCCCAGCTATTATAGTACAAATTATGGGTATGCAACAAGGATGGGCATTATTTTATGGAGGAACATCATTATTGATTATGGTTGGTGTTGCAATAGATACTATTCAGCAAATAAACGCATACTTACTAAATCGACATTATGACGGTTTAATGAAAACTGGTAAAAAAAGAAAATTAGCATAATATGGCAAAACAAGCAGCAATAGAACAAGATGGTACTATAATTGAAGCTCTCTCAAATGCAATGTTTAGAGTAGAGTTGGAGAACGGTCATGTTGTTACTGCTCATATTTCTGGAAAAATGCGAATGCATTATATTAAATTATTACCTGGTGATAAAGTTAAATTAGAAATGAGTCCATATGATTTAACTAAAGCCAGAATAACATACAGACATTAAAAATTATGAAAGTAAGAGCATCAGTAAAAAAAAGAAGTCCCGAATGCAAGATTGTAAGAAGAAAGGGAAGACTTTATGTAATTAACAAAAAGAATCCTAGATTCAAACAAAGACAAGGATAAATTATGGCAAGAATTTCAGGGGTTGATATACCCAAGCAAAAAAGAGGAGTAATAGCTTTAACCTATATTTTTGGTATAGGAAGATCTAGAGCTAAGAAAATTCTAAAGTTAGCTAACGTTAGCGAAGATAAAAAGGTTTCTGATTGGAATGACGATGATACTGCAAAAGTAAGAGAAGCTGTTGGTGGTTTTAAAATTGAAGGTGAATTAAGATCCGAAAATCAAATAAATATTAAAAGACTTATGGATATTGGATGTTACAGAGGAATACGTCATCGTACTGGACTTCCATTAAGAGGACAAAGAACTAAAAATAATTCTAGAACTAGAAAAGGTAAAAGAAAAACAGTTGCTAATAAAAAGAAAGTAACTAAATAATATTAAATATGGCTAAATCAGTATCCAAAAAAAGAAAAGTAATAGTAGATTCGTTTGGTGAAGCTCACATTAATGCTTCATTTAATAATATTATTATTTCATTAACAAACAAAAAAGGAGAAGTTATTTCTTGGTCATCTGCAGGCAAAATGGGTTTCAGAGGATCTAAGAAAAATACACCTTACGCAGCTCAACTTGCTGCTGAAGAAGCTGTTAAGGTAGCTCACGAAGCAGGAATGAGAAAAGCAAAGGTTTATGTAAAGGGTCCTGGAAATGGAAGAGAATCAGCAATAAGGACTATACATAACAATGGTATAGAAGTTACAGAGATTTTTGATGTAACTCCAATGCCTCATAATGGATGTAGACCACCAAAAAGAAGAAGAGTTTAATTTAAATTTTTGTCGAAGGACAGACCTTAATTCACAAAAATAAAATAATAAAAATATGGCAAGATATACCGGTCCAAGAACCAAAATCGCTCGAAAATTTGGGGAACCAATTTTTGGAGAAGATAAATCTTTTGAAAAGAAAAATTATCCTCCCGGTCAGCATGGAAATAACCGAAGAAGAGGAAAAAAATCAGAGTATGCAATCCAACTCATGGAAAAGCAAAAAGCAAAATTTACTTATGGTATTTTAGAAAGACAGTTTAGAAACTTGTTTAAAAAAGCAAACCAGAGTAAAGGAGTAACTGGTGAAGTATTACTTCAACTGTGCGAATCCAGATTAGATAATATAGTTTATAGATTAGGTATTGCTTCTACTAGAAGCGCAGCAAGACAACTTGTTAGTCACAGACACATCACTGTTAATGGTGATTTGTGTAATATACCCTCAAGAACTATAAAAGCTGGAGAAGTAATTGGAGTTAGAGAAAAATCAAAAACTATAAGTTCAATTGAAAATGCTCTTTCAAATAATTCTTCAGTATACGAATGGATTTCATGGAATAGCGATAGAATGGAAGGTGTTTTCGTTTCCGTTCCAGAAAGAGATCAAATACCAGAAAACATTAAAGAACAATTAATCGTCGAATTATATTCGAAATAAAAACTTATCAATTATGCCAGTATTCAATTTTCAAAAACCAGATAAAGTAATAATGATTGATTCATCTGAATTCGATGGTAAATTCGAGTTTAGACCTCTCGAACCAGGTTATGGATTAACAATAGGAAATGCTCTAAGAAGAGTTTTATTGTCATCTCTAGAAGGTTTTGCATTCACATCAGTAAAAATAGAAAATATTGATCATGAATTCTCTTCACTGCCTGGAGTTGTTGAAGATGTTACAGAAATAGTTTTAAATTTAAAGCAAGTTTGTTTAAAAAGACAAATTGACTCTGTTGACAATGAAAACGTTTCAGTTTCAGTCTTAGGTCAAGAACAATTAACTGCGGGTGATTTACAGAAATTCATCTCTGGTTTCCAAGTTTTAAATCCAGATTTAATTATATGTAATTTGGAAAAGAATATTTCTTTAAATTTTGATTTAACCATTGAAAAAGGAAGAGGTTATGTCCCTGCTGAGGAAAATAAAAAATTAGGAGCTCCTATTGGAACTATATTTATGGATTCAATATTTACTCCAATTAAAAATGTTAAATATTCAATTGAAAATTTCAGAGTTGAACAGAAAACAGATTATGAAAAATTAGTTTTTGAAATTATCACTGATGGGTCAATACATCCTAAGGACGCTTTAACTGAAGGGGCAAAAACTTTAATTCACCACTTCATGTTATTTTCAGATGAAAGAATTACATTAGAAGCTGACGAAATTGCTCAAACAGAGACCTACGATGAGGAATCACTTCACATGAGACAGTTGCTTAAGACTAGGCTAATTGATATGGATCTTTCTGTAAGAGCATTAAATTGTCTAAAAGCTGCTGAAGTAGATACTCTTGGTGACTTAGTATCATTCAATAAAAGTGACTTAATGAAGTTTAGAAACTTTGGTAAAAAATCCCTAACCGAGCTTGAGGAACTTGTAATTGTAAAGGGACTTAATTTTGGAATGGACTTATCTAAATATAAACTAGATAAAGAATAATAAACATTATGAGACACGGAAAAAAGTTTGCACATTTAGGCAGAAAAACTCCCCATAGAAAATACATGCTTGCTAACATGGCATGTTCTTTAATAGAACACAAGTCTATTAACACTACTGTTGCTAAAGCTAAAGCTCTTAAAAGATACATTGAGCCATTAATAACCAAATCAAAGAATGATTCAACTCACAATAGAAGAATTGTTTTTAGTTATTTGAAAAATAAATACGCTGTTACAGAATTGTTTAGAGATATTTCTGTAAAAATAGGAGATAGGCCTGGTGGTTATACAAGAATTATAAAATTAGGAAACAGATTGGGGGATAACGCTAGTATGGCAATGATTGAATTAGTTGATTATAATACTGTTTATAATACAGGAGATTCTAAAAAGAAAACAAGAAGAAGAAGAAAATCAACTAAAAAATCTGAGTCTGTTCAAGTTGAAGAGGCTACACCTGTTGTTGAAGAGGCTGCACCTGTTGTTGAAGAGGCTGCACCTGCTGTTGAAGAGGCTACACCTGTTGTTGAAGAGGCTGCACCTGTTGTTGAAGAGGCTGCACCTGCTGTTGAAGAAACCTCTACTAATGATAGTTCTGAAAATAAGGAAATCGAAACAAAATCAGAAGATTCTGATAAAAAAGAATCTGATTCTTAAAAAAAATAAATTTTTTATAATTTTTTAAATAATATGGGGTAAACTTAATGTTTATCCCTTTTTTTATATTAATTTTGAATTCCAATGAAAACTACCAAAAAATTACAAAAAGCTTTTATTCTACTTGAAGATGGTACTACTTTTTTTGGAAAGGCTTTGGGTGTAGATGGTTCTGCGTTTGGAGAGTTGTGTTTTAATACTGGAATGACAGGTTATCAAGAAATTTTTACAGATCCATCCTATTATGGTCAGTTAATGGTAACCACAAATGCTCACATTGGAAATTATGGAGTTAGTGAAGAAGATATTGAGTCTAAATCTCCAAAAATTGCTGGTTTAATTTGTAAAAATTTTAATCAGAAATTTTCAAGACCTGCTGCTAACGGTTCTCTTCAGAATTTTTTTATTGATCATAAAATAGTTGCGATCTCTGATGTTGATACAAGAGCATTGGTATCTCACATCAGAGATAATGGAGCCATGAACGCAGTTATATCTACTAAACTAGATTCAATTGATAATTTAAAATTAGAGCTTAAAGATTTTCCATCAATGGTTGGTTTAGAACTTGCCTCAAAAGTTTCAACAAAAGAACCTTATTATTATGGAAATCCAGATTCTAATATTAAAATTGCTGCCCTTGATTTAGGAATAAAACTAAATATTTTGAGAAATCTTGAAAAAAGAGGTGCATATATAAAAGTTTTTCCATACGATTCAAGTTTTGAAGACTTATCATCCTGGAATCCTGATGGCTATTTTATATCTAATGGTCCTGGTGATCCTGAACCTTTAAGTTCAGCAATCAATCTTGCCAAGGAAATTCTAAAAGTAAATAAGCCTCTTTTTGGTATATGTCTAGGCCATCAAGTTATTGCACTTGCAAATGGAATTTCAACTTATAAAATGCATAATGGACATAGAGGAATTAACCATCCAGTTTTAAATCTAATTACTGGAAAAGGTGAAATTACATCACAAAATCATGGATTTGCAATTGATAAACAAGAAACAGAATCAAATCCAAACGTTCAAGTAACACACCTTCATTTAAATGACGATACAATCGCTGGAATAAGTATAAAAAATAAAAATTGTTTTTCTGTTCAATATCATCCTGAAGCTAGTCCAGGTCCCCATGATTCAAATTATCTATTTGACCAATTTATTGAACTAATCAAATCTAATATTAATGAGTAAAATAAATAAAGTAATTGCGAGACAAATTTTTGATTCTCGTGGAAATCCTACAGTTGAAGTAGATGTTATAACTGACGATGGAGTTTTAGGCAGAGCTGCTGTTCCCTCTGGAGCATCAACTGGTGAACATGAAGCTGTAGAGTTAAGAGATGGAGGTCCTAATTATATGGGCAAAGGTGTTTTAAAGGCTGTTTCTAATGTAAATAATATTATATCAAAAGAAGTCATTGGGTTATCAGTTTTTGATCAAGAAAAAGTAGATAGTTTAATGATTAATATTGATGGTACTCCTAACAAGGCTAATTTAGGCGCAAATGCAATACTTGGTGTGTCGTTAGCAATGGCCAAAGCAGCAAGTAATTCGAAAGGAATTTCTCTACACAATTATATTTCTAAAAATTCTAGTAATACACTTCCTGTTCCAATGATGAATATTATTAATGGAGGTTCTCATTCTGATGCTCCTATAGCTTTTCAGGAATTTATGATAATGCCAGTTGAAGCTGAAAGTTTTACTCACGCTATGCAAATCGGATCTGAAATTTTTCATAATCTAAAGAAAATACTTTCAGAAAGAGGTTTGACAACTTCTGTTGGAGATGAAGGTGGTTTTGCTCCAAAACTTGATGGTACTGAAGATGCCTTAAATACAATTATTAATGCAATTGAAAAAGCAGGTTATGAAGCTGGTAAGCAGGTAATGATTGCTTTGGATTGTGCATCCTCCGAATTTTATGAAAACGGAATGTATGATTATTCAATTTTTGAAGGTTCAGACGGTAAAATCTTAAATTCAAAACAACAGGCAGAATATTTATCAGATTTATCATCAAAATATCCAATTATTTCAATTGAGGATGGAATGGATGAAAACGATTGGGACGGTTGGTCACATTTGACAAAGATGTGTGGAGATCGAGTGCAAATAGTTGGAGATGATCTGTTCGTAACCAATGTTGAAAGATTAAGTAATGGAATTAAGAATAATATAGCAAACTCCATTTTAATTAAAGTTAATCAAATAGGTACATTAACTGAAACCATAAATGCTGTAAAAATGGCGCACGAGGCTGGTTTCACAAGTGTAATGTCTCACAGATCCGGAGAAACCGAGGATAACACTATTGCAGATTTAGCAGTTGGATTAGCAACTGGTCAAATCAAAACTGGTTCTGCATCTAGAAGTGATAGAATTGCAAAATATAACCAATTGTTAAGAATCGAAGAGGAATTAGGTGAAAATGCATTCTATCCTAAGAAAAAAGCTTTTAAGGTTAGTTTTTAAAAACTTTCACTAAATTTAAGATATTTCAAATATGAAAAATAAAGCAACTCTTAGTTTTAATGATAAAGTTCATGATCTAAATTTAATTAGCGGATCTGAAAATGAAGTTGCTTTGGATATTAGTAGGTTGAGACAGCAAGCTAACCTAATAACAATCGATGCAGGATTTAAAAATACAGGTTCATGCCAGAGTGCTATAACATTTCTTGATGGTGAAAATGGAATATTAAGATACAGAGGCTATTCAATTGAAGAATTAGCAAATAATGCTAATTTTTTAGAGGTTGCTTTTTTATTAATATTTGGTGAACTGCCTAATCAAGAACAATTAGATAAACTTTCAGACGATATTAAAGAAAGGTCAATTATTGATGAAGATTTAAGAATAATTTTAAATAGTTATCCAAAGTCTGCTCACCCAATGGGAATTCTTTCCTCTCTGACTAGTGGACTGGTTGCTTTTGATCCATCAGCTGTAGACATTGAAAATGAAGAAGATATGTATGATGCGATTTTAAATCTTCTTGCAAAGATTCCGGTTTTAGTTGCATGGGTATATAGAAGAAGAAAAGGGCTTCCACTTGAATATGGTGATACCTCTTTAGGTTATGTAGAAAACCTAGCTAAAATGATGTTTCAACGTCCAAATAAAGAATATATCCAAAACAAAACTGTTGTTAACGCTTTAAATAAATTGTTGATTTTACACGCTGACCACGAACAAAATTGTTCTACTTCAACCGTAAGAATTGTAGGATCTTCACATGCTGGCTTATTTGCATCAATCTCTGCTGGTATCTCTGCATTGTGGGGAAGGTTGCATGGTGGAGCTAATCAGGCTGTTATTGAAATGCTTCAAGCTATTGATAATGATGGAGGTGATACAAAGAAATATATGTCTAAAGCAAAAGATAAATCAGACCCTTTTAGACTAATGGGTTTTGGTCATAGAGTTTATAAAAATTTTGACCCAAGGGCTAAAATAATTAAAATTGCTGCAGATGAAGTTTTAAAGGACTTGGGTATTAACGACCCAATTCTTGAAATAGCTAAAGGTTTAGAAAAAGAAGCATTAGAAGATCAATATTTTGTAGACAGAAAACTTTACCCTAATGTTGATTTCTATTCAGGAATAATTTACAAAGCACTTGATATTCCAAACGAAATGTTTACCGTAATGTTTGCTTTAGGTAGATTGCCAGGTTGGGTTGCACACTGGAGAGAAATGAGATTACGTAAAGAACCAATAGGAAGACCAAGACAAGTTTATATTGGAGAGACTGAAAGATCTTTTACCGATATTAAATCCAGATAAATTTTAATTATTTAGTTATGGAAATTTTAGTTAGTAGTGAAACTTCTAAACTAAGATCTGTAATTATTGGAATTGCTGATAGTTTAGGTGAAAAACCTGTTCTGAGTGATTTGTACGATCCTAAATCGATTGAAAACTTAAAAAAAGGAACATATCCAACAGAAAAAGATATGATTCAGGAACTACAAAATTTTGTAAGTATTTTAGAAAAATATGATATCAAAGTTTATAGGCCTGAATTGATAAAAGATTATAACCAGATTTTTTCAAGAGATATTGGTTTTGTAATTGATAATTTTTTTTTCAAATCTAATATTCTTCCTAAAAGAGCCAACGAATTTAATGGTATAACCTCAATATTATCAAAATTTTCATATCAATTTGTATCAATGCCTGAAAATTATCATATTGAAGGTGGTGACGTTCTTTATCATACGAATAATATCTTTATTGGTTATTATAACAAGTCTGATTACAAAAATTTGTTTACAGCCAGAACCAATAAATCTGCTGTAGAATTTTTGATTGATTTTTTTCCTGAAAAAAAAGTCAAAGCTTTTCATTTAAATAAATCATTGACTGACCCCAAGAAAAATATATTACACTTAGACTGTTGTTTGCAAATTGTAGGAAAAAATAAGGCAATTATTCATCCAGAAGCATTCACTTTTAAAAAAGATTATAAATGGCTAGTTGATTTTTTCGGCTCAAAGAATATTTTTGAGATTAATGCTAAAGAAATGTATGACATGACCAGTAATGTCTTGTCTATTAATGATCATACTGTAGTTTCACAACCAAAATTTAATAGACTTAATAGATGGTTAAGAAGTCACAATATCTTTGTTGAGGAAGTTGATTTGACAGAAGTTTCTAAACAAGAGGGACTTTTTAGATGTACATCATTACCTTTATTAAGACATGACTAGTATTCAATCTATTTTAATGGTTAGACCGTCTGGTTTTAAAACAAATATTCAAACTTTAGAAAATAATTTCTTTCAAAATATTTCCAATTTAAACGAAAATGAACTTTTAGAAAAAGCTCAACAGGAATTTGATAATCTTGTTAATAAAATTAGATCAAATGGTATTCCAATTATTGTTTTTCAAGATGATCATAAACATGAAACACCTGACTCTTTATTTCCAAACAATTGGATAAGTTTTCATAAAAAAAATACAATTGCTTTATATCCAATGTTTGCAGAAAATAGAAGGTTAGAAAGAAGTTTTGAACTCATAAAATTCATTGAAAAAAATGGAGTGATAATTAATAATATTTATGATTATACAGAAGCAGAAAATAATAATGAGTTTTTGGAGGGTACAGGAAGTATGGTTTTAGATCGTATAAACAATAAGGCATATGCTTCAATTTCTGAAAGAACATCAGAAAATTTAGTCGATGAGTTTTGCGAAGACTTTGATTATATGCCAATTATCTTTAAATCATTTCAAAGTCATAATAATAAAAGAAAATTAATTTATCACACTAATGTGATGATGTGTATTGCTTCAAAATACTGTGTAATATGCCTGGACGCGATAGATGATGAAGTAGAAAAAAATAAGGTAATTCAATCTTTAAATGATGACAAAAAGGAAATAATTAACATTGATAATCAACAATTAAATTCTTTTGCAGGAAATATGATTGAATTAATTTTTGATAATAAAAGTTATTTAATCATGAGTTCTTCTGCCTATTCCTCATTATCAGCTCAACAAATAAAAAATATTGAAAAGTACTCTCAAATAATTTATTCAGACGTATCTACTATTGAATATTGTGGAGGAGGTAGTGTAAGGTGTATGATTGCAGAAATTTTTAATTAGAAGCTCTTAGTCTCAAAATTTTTTTAAAAAAATCATGTTCATTTTTTTCGCTAGCATTAACTTTTATAAAAAAGTTATCTATATATATTGAATATTCATTTGCCTTACCTTTAAAGATTTTCAACTTATAAAAAGGTACAATTAAGCCATATGTTTCTAAAAGTGATTTAAAATGGATTATTATTCCTTTGGGTCTTATCTCAATATTACAACAATTTAAGTTATTATCCAGATTTAATAAATTCTCAATAATTGAATCAGCACTATTAATAATTAGTTTAGAGGATCCTATTCCTCCAATTTTTAGTCTTTTTAAAATAGTGTAAGGTTTTCCTACATAATTATTTATTTCATCAATAATTTTT
>Ga0208127_1000875_pt1 | contig 15410 bp, 14 predicted proteins | sample ETNtaG_6_FD_185751 | JGI IMG/M metagenome (GOLD analysis project Ga0208127, IMG submission 185751) | Marine microbial and viral communities from oxygen minimum zone, Eastern Pacific Ocean - ETNP201306SV45 (SPAdes) (version 2) | ecosystem: Environmental > Aquatic > Marine > Oceanic ...
GTTTGTTGACCAAGATGGTCAGTCGAAGCCATTTGTTATGGGTTGTTACGGTATCGGTGTAAGCAGAACCGTAGCTGCAGCAATTGAGCAAAATCATGATGAAAAAGGTATTAAGTGGCCAAAAGCATTATCACCTTACGAGGTGGATATTATCGTCACGAATATCAGAAAAGACGAGCTAAGAGAGCCCGCAGAAGCCTTGTATCAAACACTGTTAGATAATGATGTAGATGTGCTTATCGACGATAGAGCGGAATCAGCTGGTGTTAAGTTTAAAGACGCAGATTTAATTGGATTTTCAACACAAGTAGTATTCGGAAAAAGCTGGACAGAAAACCAGCAAGTGGAACTAAAAGATAGAATGACAGGCGAGTCTAAGCATTGTACAGTTGAAGAGGTTATCAACGAACTCTTGGGGAGGTAGATAAAACGTGAGTTTTGCACTTATTCCAGCAGTAGCACTTTTAGTAATGGTGGTTGTATCACCAGGAAACGATGAACCTTCTAAACCAAAGAAGAGCACATCTAAGCCAGCTACTGTTGCGAAGTCACCTTCACATGCTAGCTCATCTAGAGGTGTAAGATCTACAGCTAAACCGAGACAGCAATCTATTTCGAAAGTAGAGTCGAAAACACTAGACGATAAGCTCGAATACAAAACGATTCTTACCTATATCAAATCCAAATATAAACGCATTAAAGAAGAAGATGCTCAAAAAATTTCTCAATACCTTGTTGATTACGGGAAAAAGCATAAGGTAGACCCTAAATTTGCAGCTGCCGTAATTGCTAGGGAATCTGCATTTAATAAAGAAGCCGTGAGTGTTACAGGTGCAAAAGGGTTAGGCCAGATCAAAGATTTTAACTTTCCTAGCCTTAAAATTTCTAACCCGTTCGATATTGAAGAGAATGTCAGCGGAACGACTCAGTATTTAAAAGAAATGCTAGGGAACTGGGAAAAGCGTATGACAAAAGCAAAAGCAGATCCAACTATTGCAAAGAAAGTACCTAAATCAGAGTCCGAAAAAGTAAAATTAGCATTAGCGTCTTACTATAAAGGGTTCACAGCTGTGAATCGTGATGGCTTGGACCCTAAAACAAATGGTTACGTAAGCGATATTATCGAAAAGTATAACGAGCTCGTTAGTTTAAGAGAAAAAGTACAAGATAAATAATTTCCCTATACATTTATACTATCTTGGTGTAAGATGTCGGATACTATTAAAGTCACAATTTTTGAGTGTTAATGGTTTATCGTTTTGAGGAGGTCTTATCATGTCTGAAGGTACTAAATTAGGTGAATTTAAAGAAAGTACAGAGTTTAACACCGCTGTACAAGCTGAAGAAGAAGTAAAGAAAGAAGAAAGCTTAGAAGCTACGCAGCGCGAAAGCGAAGAGGTTTCTGATCTAGAAAAGCAGCTTCTTGAAGAAGTAGAAAGCCAAAAGAAAGAAGACTCATCATCCGATTCGTCTGAATTCGACAATATGTTTGAAGAAGCAATGTCTAAGCCATTACTTGAATATCAAGAAGGTGACGTTGTAGACGCAACTGTTAGAAGCGTAGAAAAAAGTGGCGTATTAGTTGACTTTGGTTATAAATCAGATGGTTACGTTATGAACAACGAAACAACTGAAGAAGAAAACGCAGAAACACTTAACGCTGGCGACCCAGTAACAGTATTAATTGAAAAACTAGAAACAAAAGAAGGATACGCGGTTCTTTCTATTCGTAAAGCAAGCGTTGCTAAAGTATGGAACAATATCATGGCATACGCGAAAGAAAAGAAAATCGTATCTGTTAAAGTTACGTCTAAAGTTCAAGGCGGACTTGTAGCAGCATATCAAGGAATCAAAGGGTTTATTCCTGCGTCTCAGCTACTAAAAGATAGAGGCGAAGACTTAGAAGAGTACTTAGGCCAAACATTAGAAGCGGCTGTACTACAAGCAGATAGACGTAGAAAGAAAGTTATTTTCTCTCACAAAATCGCAGCTTCTAAGAAAATCAAAGAAGAATCTCTAAAACTACTCGACGAAATCGAAGTAGGTGAAGTTAGAGAAGGTAAAGTAACAAGTGTTAAAGACTTCGGTGTGTTCGTTGATATCGGTGGCGTTGAAGGTTTAGTACATATCTCAGAACTTTCATGGTCACGTGTTATGCACCCTTCAGACCATGTTGCAGTTGGTGACGAAGTAAAAGTATTTATCTTAGGCATCGACAAAGAAAACAACAGAATTTCACTAGGTATGAAGCAACTTGAGCCAGATCCATGGGTAGAAGTTGCACAACGTTACCAAGTTGGACAGGTTGTTAAAGGTAAAATTTCAAGAACAGTACCATTCGGTGCGTTTATCGAAATCGAAAACAACCTTGAAGGATTAATTCACATTTCAGAATTATCAGACAAGCATGTTGAGAAGCCAGAAGATGTGATTGGGCTAGGACAAGAAGTTGAAGCGAAAATTATCAAGCTAATTCCTGAAGAGCAAAAAATTGGTCTAAGCGTTAAGCGTGTAGGACGTGACGACGACGAAGAGCAAAAGCCAAAGAAGCGCGATAACCGTCAGCAACACAACTACTTCGAAGATGAAGCACTTATCAGCCCAATCGCAGAAGCTTTTAACGAAGCAGAAAGATTAGAGCAAGAGCGTAATGAAAAAGAAGGGGCAAAAGGTTAACTATAACCTTCCCGATAAAAAGGGACACTTCGGTGATTACGGGGGGAAATATGTTCCAGATACGCTTTTTCCAGCCATACTTGAGCTGGAGGAAGCGTATTCTAAATTTAAGGGGTCTAAAGCCTTTAAAGAGGAACTGGATCACTATTTAACAGACTACGTCGGTAGACCAACGCCACTGTACTTTGCAGAGAACCTCTCAAAGCAATGTGGTGCAAAAATCTACCTTAAGCGTGAAGACTTGAACCATACTGGTGCACATAAGATAAACAATACCGTTGGGCAGATCTTATTAGCTAAGAACATGGGTAAGTCTCGCATTATTGCAGAAACTGGAGCCGGCCAACATGGCGTAGCTACTGCAACTGTATGTGCACTTATGAATATGAAGTGCGTTGTGTATATGGGTGCTGAAGATGTCGAAAGACAGGCACTTAACGTGTACAGGATGCAACTCCTAGGTGCAAAAGTAGAGCCAGTAACAGCTGGGTCTCAAACACTTAAAGATGCCACAACAGAAGCTATCCGTGACTGGATGACGAATGTTGAAACGACTCACTATATTATTGGTTCAGTACTTGGGCCACACCCGTACCCTATGATGGTGAGAGACTTTCATACTGTTATTGGTAAGGAAGCGAAGAAGCAAATTCTTAAAAAAGAAGGAAAGCTACCCTCAGCAATCATTGCCTGTGTAGGTGGTGGATCAAATGCGATTGGTATTTTTCACCCGTTTGTGAACGACACATCGGTCCGTTTAATTGGAGTAGAAGCTGGTGGGCTTGGTCCAAAGGCTGGAGACCATGCTGCGACTCTAACAAAAGGGAAGCCTGGTGTTTTGCACGGATCTAAAAACTATTTGTTACAAAGTAAGTCTGGCCAGATTTCTCCAGTACATTCTATTTCTGCAGGCTTAGACTATCCTGGTGTAAGTCCGGAGCTTAGTTATCTAAAAGATGAGTGTCGTGTAGAGGCGTTGTCTGCTACTGATAAGCAGGCACTTGAAGCGTGTAAATGGGTTTCCAGAACAGAGGGGATTATTCCAGCTCTTGAAACATCGCATGCCTTTGCAGGGCTTAAGAAGTTAGACTTTAAGAAATCGGATATTGTGGTTGTGAATGTGTCTGGTCGTGGTGACAAAGACATGGAAAATATTAGGAAAGCAGGCCTGTAAGTGGTGAAGTTAGATTTAAATAACGCATTAATTCCTTACTATACCTTTGCAGATCCTAACCCAGACTTCTCTAAGAAGTTAGTAGTAGCGAGCTTTGAAGCAGGTGCCGATGCTGTAGAGCTAGGTATTCCGTTTTCGGACCCTATTGCGGATGGTCCTGTAATACAGGCGTCTCACCAACGTGCATTAGAAAAACATCCCGACCTCACGATTAAAGATGCTCTTGCCTTAGTGGCAGATGTGAAAACATTTATATTTAAACCACTACTTTTTATGATGGACGCAAACCTTATTCTTCAGTTTGGAGTAGAAGGGTTCTTTAAGTCAGCGCATAAGGCTAAATTGGATGGTGTGATTATTCCCAACCTTCCAGTAGAAGAAGCTGATGAATTTCAGAAGTTCGCCAAGCAGTATAAAATTGCAATGATTCTTCTAGTGTCTCCAATGAGCGACGAAAAACGAGTAAAGAAAATAGCTAAGGCGAGTTCTGGTTTTGTATATTTGATTTCATCAACGGGTACAACAGGGGAGAGAGCTACAATCTCTAAGGGCCTTAATGTTATTGCTAAGCAGATCAAAAAGGTAAAAGACATTCCTGTAATTGTTGGCTTTGGAGTCAGTAAACCTGAGCATTTTGAAGCGATTTGTAAATACGCAGACGGTGCTATTGTTGGTACGCACTTCATCAAGTTAATGGAGCCACTACTTAAGACGCCAGAAAAGGCAATTCAAAAAGTAGTGAATAGAATCAAAAAAATTAAGGCAGCTGTATGAGCCTCGGATTAATTATTACTGCGGCTGGAGCATCGACTCGATTTGGTGAGCCGAAGCAGTTTTATAATATCGGTGGCACACCAATGCTCACAAAAACACTCCAAGCATTTAAAGGGTGTTCGGATATCTCTGAGTGTATCGTTACGATTAATGAATCTGGAAAGGCTCGCTTAGAAGAAGAGCTATCAGCAATAGAATTGCCATTTACTGTAAAAATTGTTCTTGGTGGAGTAACTAGGCGAGATTCTGTAGAAAATGCAGTAAACTCCCTAGAAACGACTTCTAAAGTGCTTATTCATGACGGTGCGCGTCCCTTTGTTACTGGTGATGTTATTCAGAGAGTATCTGAAGCAATTACATCAGAAAAAGCTGTGATTCCAGGCGTGCCTTCAGTTGATACTTTAAAAGTGGTTCAAAACGGCCATGTAGATGCTACGTTAAATAGAGACGAAGTTTACAGAATTCAAACGCCACAGGCTTTCGATGTTGAAACCTTGAAGAAGGCGTATGCTGAGTATACTGGGCCAGAAGCAACTGACGAGGCTATGTTAGTCGAAAAGCTTGGCCTACGCGTTGCCGTAGTATTGGGCGATGAACAAAACAAGAAAGTAACGTTTAAGTCCGACTGTAACTAGACTCGACGCCACCTAAAGCTCTGTACTTTGCGACTGTTCGTCTTGCTATAGGAAGCCCAAACTCATGGTTGAGTAGTTTTCTTAGTTTCTCGTCACTAAGTTCTGGGTTTTCTTCAGAGAGTTCTTTTACGATTAGCTTTAAGCGCTCAGATGTTTTTCCAAAATGGCTTCGTGGGCATAAGGCTTTAATAGGGACTGTGCCGTGAGGAGTGCGCACATATTTTGAGGAAACAATTCGAGAAACCGTAGATGCAGAAATATCTAAATGACCTGCTATCTCTTTTTGAAGCAATGGCTCTAAGAACAAGGTGCCATGATGCACGAAAGCGGTTTGCCTATGAACAACAAACTGAATAAGGGAATCTAAATTCTTGTGACGATTCTCTAAGCTTTCTTTTAGTGTTTTTGCCGCTGAAAGTTTTTCTTTTAAGAAGGCTTTCGTTTCTGCATCTGTATTTGGGTCTTCAATAAGTTGCGTGTACTTATCTGAAATATTAATTTTAATTCCGTGGCGTTCTTCTAGGTTTGTAATTTTAATTGTGCCATTTTCTACCGTAACTTCAAACGAAGGAACAATATGGTTATTTGTAGATGTGCTTGAATAGCCTATGCCTGGGTTTGGATTGAGATTATGTCGGATAAAACAAACAAGTGCTTCAACACCATCCGTCTCAATATCCATTTCGTCTGCAATGTCCTCGTAATCTAGACTTTCAAAATCGTCTAAGTGAGTTTTAATAAGTTGAGTAAGAAGCTCTTCTAAATATTCATTATCAAAGTCATAGTGTTTTACCTGAATCAAAAGACATTCTTTTAGTGTTCTAGCTCCAACACCATCTGGCTCAAAGGTTTGTAGGATTTTGAGCATATCGTTTACTTTTCGCTCCTGAATGTCGAAATGCTCAGCTGCTTCTTCTCTAACCTCAGAGTAGTTTTCAATGTAGCCACGAGAATCTAGATGATCTGCAATATACGTAAGGATTTGCTTATCTTTTTCTCCAAGGTGTTGCAGGTCGATTTGATCGTGAATAAAGCTAATCAATGATGAACCTTGGCTAATGGATTCCGTAAAGTCCGAGTCACCATTACTGCCCGATGGTTTTGCCCCATGCATTGAGAAAAGCTCGTCTTGCTGGCTTACTTCTACAAAGACATTTTCTTGTGCGGCTTCAGAGATCTGATCGACTAAGTCGGAGTACGAAAGAGAAAACGTGCTCAGCATCTGGATCATCTTAGGGCTGAGTAGTTGTTTTAAGGTTTGAATCTGGGTTTGAGTTAGGTTTTGGTTTAGATTCATAGTTTTAACTGTGGTGTTGTATAAAAGTTTGTATCACGCACAGTAAGCTCTGAAAGACATGCCGCAGCACCAATCATCGCTGCATTATCTGTACACAATACCTTAGGTACATTATAAATGCTGATCGACTCAGATGCAGCTTCTTCTTGAAAAATAGTTTGTAATGTTTGGTTTGCCATGACACCGCCACAGAGTGCAACGCGAGAAACGCCATGTTGTTCGCAAGCAAGTTTTGTTTTGTGCCAAAGGGTTTTAATTACAGTGTCTTGAAAGCTAGCGCAGAGATCTGCGATTGGAAGAGAGTCTGAGTCCAGGCTTTTTACATTTTGAATCACAGCTGTTTTTAAACCAGAAAAACTGAACTCTAAACCATCGTGTTTCATGGCAATAGGGAACTTAAATGCTTTAGCATTTCCTTCTTTTGCTGCCTCTTCTACATGAGGGCCCCCAGGGTAGGGAAGGCCGAGTACTCGTGCTACTTTATCGAAGGCTTCACCTGCTGCATCATCTCGTGTTTGTCCAAGTAGTTTTAATGATGAATGGCTTTCAACTAAAACAAGTTGAGTATGTCCGCCAGATGCAACCAAAGCAATATAGGGGAATTCAGGTGGTGTTTCGCTTAAGTAGTGAGCGTAAATATGTCCATGTAAGTGATTAACTCCAATAAGCGGTTTATTAAGTGTATGAGCTAGTGCCTTTGCTGCGGTAATTCCTACAAGAAGAGCGCCTTCTAAACCAGGGCCGTAGGTGACTGCAATAGAATCGATATCATCAAACGTGTACTCTGCTTCACCAAGTGCCTTTTGAATAAGTACATGAATAACCTCAGCATGTCGACGAGATGCGAGCTCTGGCACAACGCCTCCATGAGGTTGGTGGATTTTAAGTTGAGATGAAATTAAATTACTTTTAATATGTCTGCCATCTTCAATGACGGCAACGGATGTATCATCACACGAACTTTCAATAGCTAAGACTCTCATGTCGATATTCTCCTACAAACCTATATTGTCGATCAACCGTGTTGAGGACAACGTTCCTGCGTATAAAATTCGAGCATCAGATGTAACTGTATCTATCTCTTGTAACGTGTGAGCATCCACAATAACGCAGTAATCGAGGGTGATATCGGGGTGAATATGGGTATAAATAATTTCTAGAAGTTTTGAGCTTTGTGTTTCACCAGATAAGAATGATTGTTTCGCTGCGCTTAACCCTTTGTAGATAGAGTCTGCTTTAGGTCTGTCGGTTTCAGATAGATAACGATTTCTGGAGCTCATAGCTAACCTAGAGTCTTCACGAATAATTGGGCAGCCAACGATTGTGACTGGCATAAATAGGTCTTGAACCATTTTGCGAATAATAGCGACTTGTTGAAAATCTTTTTCACCAAAGAAAGCCGAGTCTGGTTTTACGATATTAAATAAGCGGATAACCACAGTGCAAATGCCGTCAAAGAATACAGGTCGAGACGCACCACAATACAACGTAGAAAGTACTGGAACGTGTACTTGAGTAGCAGGTACATCACTGTCTGGATAAAGTGACGAAACTTCCGGAAAGAAAATAAGCTCAACGCCTTCTTCTTGAAGTAAAGTAGAGTCAGCTTCTAGTGTTCGAGGGTATCGGTCGAAATCTTCGTTTGGGCCAAATTGCTTAGGGTTTACGAAAATACTTACAACACAAATATCGCAGTGCTGCTTACATGTTTTAACTAGAGAAAGATGACCTTCATGCAGTGCTCCCATTGTGGGTACAAAACCAATAGTTTTACCTTCAGCTCTATAAGTCTCTATATACTGTTGGAGATCTTGGATCGAAGAAATAAGTCGTGTCATTGTGATGTTGTAGAGAGGTACCAAATAAACGTAGTAATAGCCAAAGCTAATAGCTTCAATTCCCAGTTATGAAGAAAGAAAGACTTAATAAGTGATTTCAGCTTCATGATCTTAAAAAGAGAGATTCCATTTTGTTTTTATCAAAGAAAATACAAAGTGGCCGGCCGTGAGGACAGGTGTAGTTAGACGGAGACTTCACAAGGTCTTCAACCAAACGCTCAACTTCTTCGGGGTACATTGTTTTTCCAGCCTTAATAGCCGCTTTACAAGCACGCATTTGCAGGGTTTCCTTTTGGTCTAAGGTTAGGTCTCTTGAAGAGCCAGGGTAATCTTTTAGTTGCTCAAGGATATCAATGACTAAATCTTTGGTATTAGACTCTGCAAAGGCTACAGGAAGCTCGCGAACAACAAGTTTGTTTGTACCAAATTCTTCAATCACAAAGTTAAGGTCTTTAAAGTACTCTGTGTGTTCTTGAAAGATAACAAAAAGATCTGGGGATAAATCAACAATCTCAGACAGCAGTAGTGCTTGCCTTTCCGTGTTTTGCCCAAATGTATCTTTTATCTTTTCATACAAAATACGTTCGTGAACGGCGTGTTGATCCAGAACATAAAGACCTTCAGGTGTTTTAATTACGATATAAGTATTAAAGAGTTGAAAGTAGTCGAAGACAGGTTTTTCATCACTTCCTGCTGAAAATAATGTTCTGAGGGCATCCATCGGTGGTGTTTGTTGTTGTTCAGTGTCAGCGTTATAAGCTGCGAATTGTTGGTTGTAGTTTCCAGAAAAGGCCATATCAGATGATGGTGAAGGAGAAGAAGGTTGTGTTCCTTCTGGGCTCATATGTGTTTCAAATGGATTCCATGCAGGAGCTACAGTCGGAAGAGGTGTGTTGTTCGACTGAAGGCTAAACTTAATTGCTTTTGGTAGGGCATCGTACAAGAAACCAGGGTTTACAAACTTAATATCTAATTTTTGAGGGTGAATATTTACATCTACATTTTGCTTAGAGACGGAAATATCTAAAGCAACAAGTGGAAAACGACGTGCAGGAATAAGGTCTTTAAAGCTTTCCATTAAAGCTTTTTGAACAACCCCACTTTTAACTAGTCTACGATTCACAGAAACGATTTGCTTACCTCGATTCGAAAACGTAAGGGTAGGGTCCGAAATATGGCCTTTGAATGTTACAGGGCCAATCGTGTGTTCAACAGGAACCAAGTGCCCTTTTAAAGACCTGCCAAACAGATGAATAAGTAAGGATTCTTGGTCTTTTATACCCGTAGAGTTCACAACCTCTTCGCCATCACTAATTAAAATAAAATCGATATCAGGGTTACTAACAGCAAACTGAATAATGACATCTGTAATATGCGAACGCTCTGTGCCTGCAGTTTTGAGAAACTGTCGCCTTACTGGGATATCGAAGAATAAGTCTTTAACTTCAATGCGCGTCCCTTTAGGAAGAGGTGTAATTTCAGGTTCAGAAATTGTTTCTTGGAAGGCTGAGATATGATACGCCTCTGCACCTTCTTGTCGAGAAGTAATCTCTAGTTTTGCTACATGGCACACACTAGCTAAAGCTTCCCCTCTAAACCCAAACGTATCGGTTAAGTAGAGGTCTTCTAGTGCTGTAATTTTAGACGTTGTGTGTCGTTGAGGCGCAATAGGGAGGTCTTCTTTGCTAATGCCATCACCATTGTCTGTAATACGAATAAGGCGCTTACCACCATCTTCAATATCAACTTGAACACGTGTTGCGTGTGCATCGAGTGAGTTTTCTACAAGTTCTTTTACAATTGAGGCTGGTCTATCAATGACTTCTCCAGCAGCAATTTTGGTTACCGTTATCGGATCTAATGCTCTAATTTTAGCCATGAAAGGATTATATCATGGTATAGTGATGCCATGAGATCCATTTGTGTGCTCACAGGCGAAGTGTCCGGAGAAATGCATGCGGCCGCACTTTTACGTGAAGTAACATCCCAACATTCAGATATTATACTTTTTGGTATGGGCTCCGATAAGCTAAAGCAGGTTGGAGTGGACGTACTTGTAGATACTACCCAATACAGCACAGTAGGTTTTTTAGAACCGATTAAGTATTTAGTGAAGTTCTGGAAGGCGTATAAGCTGATGAAGTCGGCAATAGAAGAAAGAAAGCCTGACATTGTTTTAGCTGTCGATAACCAAGGTTTTAACGTGCCGCTTCTTAAGGCTGCAAAAAAAGCAGGATGCAAAACCGCCTATTATATTTCTCCTCAAGAATGGCATTGGGGTACAGAAAAGGGCGGGCGATCTGTATTAGAAGTGACAGATAAAATTATCGCTATTTTCAAAAAAGAAGAGGCATTCTATACCCGTTTAGGTGGAGATGCAGTCTATGTGGGACATCCATTAACAGACATTACAAAGCCAGAATTATCTAAGGCCCAGTTCTTTTCATATGTAAAACTAGACCCATCAACAAAAATTTTGTCCATATTTCCTGGTTCACGAAAACAAGAGTTAGAAAGAGTGGCGCCTGTATTATTAGGCGCTGCAAAGCGTATTCAAGCAGAGTATCCTACACTTCAATGCGTAGTTTCAGTAGTAAAAAAAGACTACAGAGAGGTTATAGAAGAAAAAGTAGCGGAAGCAGGGCTAGAGTCAGCTATTTTATATTCAGGTGATAGTAAAAGCTTAATGGCAAACGCACACTTTTCACTCACAACGTCAGGTACGATATGCATCGAACACGCGCTACTTGGTGCCCCATGTGCAGTCGCATACAAATTTAACCCGATCACGTATAAACTAGCCAAAAAACTGATGCAGTCTCGACTTGGAAAAATTCCGTATATGTCGATGATTAACCAGTTTGTAGACCAAGAAATTCAACGAGAGTTTCTTCAAGATAAAGCAACCCCAGAGCAAATTGCTAAGGTTGTGAATAGCATTTTAAGTTCCCAAGAACATTATGACGACTATGCCTCTAAGCTCAAAATTGGGCTGCAAGACTTAGGGGAGCCTGGCGTTATAAAACGTGCTGCAGATGCACTGTTGAGCTTGGAGAATATTCGATATAATACAGCCGAAAACCCCAGCCAAGGAGACTAGAATGACGGCACAACCCTTATGGACGCCTTCTTCACCTGAAGAAACTCAAATCGAAGCATTACGCCAAAAAGTAAATGCGACACACACACTAGAGTTACAGGATTACGCAGACCTTCACGAGTGGTCTGTAACACACCCTGCAGACTTCTGGGAGCTTGTGTGGAAAGAAAATAACATTATTGCTTCTGAACCCTATATAGAAGTAGTAGATAATCCGAAAAAAATGCCAGGAGCTACTTGGTTTAAAGATGCGCGATTAAACTTTGCTGAAAACCTACTTCGTTATCAAGACGATAAAACAGCACTTATCTTCGTAGGTGAAGATAAGGTAAGAAAAGAAATAACATATAGCAACCTGTATGCTGCAGTAGAGAAGTTTGCATCTTTCTTAAAAGAAAAAGGTGTAGAAAAGGGCGATAGAGTTGCAGCAATTATGCCGAATATGATCGAAACGGTTGTGGGGATGTTAGCGACAACATCCATCGGCGCTATTTGGAGTTCCTGTTCGCCGGACTTTGGGTCAGAAGGAATGTTTAGTCGCTTTAGCCAAATTCAACCAAAAGTACTGTTAGCCGTTGATGCGTACTACTACAAAGGCCGCCCTGTAGACTGTCGAGAAAAAGTAAAAGACGTCGTATCGAATATAGATTCGCTAGAGTCTGTCGTAATGGTAAATTATGCGCTAGAAGACCTGGATTACAATACGATTCCAGATACAATTTATTACACTGATATTATGGTGAAAGAGGCGCAGCATTCGCTTCAATTCGAGCAATTACCCTTTGATCACCCTATCTATATTCTGTATTCATCTGGAACATCAGGTAAACCGAAATGTATCGTTCACGGAGCGGGTGGGGTATTACTACAACACATAAAAGAACATCGCTATCACTGTGACATGACACGCGACGATGTTTTGTTTTACTTCACGACATGTGGATGGATGATGTGGAATTGGCTAGTAAGTGGTATTGCACTAGGTTCAACATTAGTTTTATACGATGGCGCACCATTTTACCCCCAAAAAGATAGCCTATGGTCACTATGCGATGAATTAGGCATCACAATTTTTGGTACAAGTGCAAAGTATATTGCAGCATGTCAGAAGAATGAGTTGATACCTGCAGAAACGCAATCGCTATCTTCTTTGAAAGCCATCCTATCAACAGGAAGCCCATTGGTTCCTGAAAGTTATGATTACGTATACTCAGACATTAAGAAGGATGTTCAGTTATCATCGATTTCAGGTGGAACAGATATAGTATCTTGCTTTATGTTAGGTAACCCTGCAGTTCCAGTATATAGAGGCGAGTTACAGTGTCGTGGATTGGGTATGGATGTTCAAGCATTCAATGAAAACGGACAACCCGTGACAGATGAGCAAGGCGAGCTAGTCTGTGCATCTGCCTTTCCCGTACAACCTGTTATGTTTTGGGATGATCCAAATAACGAACGTTATATTAGTGCGTATTTCTCTGAATACGAAAATGTATGGCATCATGGCGATTACGTTACAATTAACGACCATGGTGGCATCGTAGTATGGGGTAGGAGTGATGCGACTCTAAATCCTGGTGGCATTCGAATTGGTACTGCTGAAATTTACAGAGTAGTGGAAAGCTTTTCTGAAGTTGAAGATAGCATAGTAGTAGGGCAGCAACTCGAAGGTGATGAGCGTGTTTTACTATTTGTGAAATTAAAAGAAGGTAAACAGTTAGACGGAAAGTTGCTAATTGCATTAAGGCAAAAAATTAAAAACGAATGCACGCCTCGTCATGTACCAGCTATGATTCTTCAAGTAGCTGATATTCCATACACCAGAAGTGGTAAAAAAGTTGAGATTGCAGTGAAGAAAATTATCAATGGAAAATCGATTGATAATACAAATGCATTAGCTAACCCAGAAGCACTAATAATATTTAAGCAGCTGTTAGTGGATGAGCTAACTGTTAAGAAATAAAGAATATATCAGACGGGACAAATTTAAACCCAGGATCTTGTTCACTTAAGAAATTTTCTAAAATGTTTCGAATATCATGAGGTGCTCCAAACGTTTTTAAGCAACCTCTAAAAAGAGATTCAGGAATAATTGTAGGAAAGGAATCTTGGTAATTTCGTACAATATTGAGAAATTGTAATGTTCTATCGGAAGATTCAGGGGTTATGTTTCCGTCACTATCACGTTCAGGTTGAATCGTGATTTGTAATGATCCGACCCCTTTTTCTGAAGAGATTGCACCCAACATATATTTTTGTTCTTCTTCAATACTACCTTCATTAAATCAACTGTATGTTGTCCTCCGAGCTCTTCTCCTGCATCAAATCCTAGAACAATACAAAAGTTATCCAGTATTTCTGCAGCGTTGATATGTTCCCCAGCTGAAACATCAGGGTTTCGGCTGACCACTCGGTTCTGCATAAGTGTGCTAAGTAGCTTTAATTTTTTCTCAAAGCTAGGGCCGATGTATTCAAGTTCTGGAAGGGGGGTCGGCTTAGGGAGTGGTATTTCGGTTGCAGGTTTAGAAGTAGGCGTTTGAGCAACAGAGTTTTCAGAAAGCTCAACACAAAGTGATTTCGTTGTCCTTTCATGCGTTTCTGCGGACTCTTCTTTCAAAATTTTTAACGTATCAGAAGATACCTGGATATTTTTTTTCTGCTCTAGATCTCCTATATGCAGCTTTTACTGCATTGAATTTTGCTTGAGTCGGACAATCTACCATTAATATTACGTCGGAAGGAGTAATGTTGTTTGCTCCGTTTAGTACATGGAAGCCATAGTTCCCTCCCTCAGTTAGCGTGAGTTTGAGTGCTGCGGAGATATCATTTCCAACTAACACAGCGTTATAGATGCCATTACCTTCTTTGCTGGCTTTGCTGCTATGAGCATTTTCTCCACAAACTCGAATCATGATTCTAAAAGGGTGTGTTTGTGGCAAGCTCTCGCTTAATTCGGATGGGGTTCTTGCTGTATTTGTTGGTGTTACAGGGGGCAGTAATGTATTTCCAATTTTTACAGTTTTTTCTGTGACATTAGAAGAGACGTTCTCATCTACGAAAGGTTCAGTGGGGTCTGCGTGTACTTTCGGAACACTTGCAGTAGGAACAATAGTTGTCATTTTACTAAGTGTTTCTTTGGTATGAATGGAAGGTTTAGTTGCAATGTTAGTTACAGGAAGTGGTGGGGGCGCCGTATCTGCATATGCAACTCCTGTAGTTACAGCCGTAATGCCAGCTGCAATTGTTGCTATCTTTAGCAGGTTCCAAGTGTTTGTTTCTTGATGAGTGCTCTGCCTGCTTCTGTCATGCTAGCTAGAAAGGACGGGTTGAATCGAGCTGAAGGAGGAGGCGGTGGAGCAGCGTGTCGTAATAGGGGTAAACCCGTAACTTCTGGGTATAAAGGAGAAACCGCAGGTAATCTGTGAGGTCTGGCGCTTTTAGTGCCTCCGAGATTAACTGCGGTTTTGCTAACTTTTAATAAAAATCGTTGTGCATCTTGTCTTGCAGTCATTGCTGCTCTTACAGCGCACATGTCGTTGTGTCTTAGGCCGCAGCCTTAGATGTGTCAGGGTCAGTTGGGTCAGCGTTGAAGATACTTTCATCTAATTCGCCTTCACCCTTAGCAACTAAAACAGTGACCATGCAGTCACCTACAACGTTAACTGTTGTACGTGCCATATCTAAGATTCTATCTACACCTGCAATAATCGCGATACCTTCTACTGGAAGACCGACAGAGTTAAGTACTAGCGTTAACATAATTAAACCAGCACCTGGTACACCTGCAGATCCGATTGAAGCTAGAGTAGAAGTAAGAATAATTTTTGCGTAGTTACCAACGGTTAAATCGATACCATACGCTTGAGCAATAAAGAGAGCTGCAACACCTTGGTACATCGCAGTACCATCCATGTTG
>Ga0208127_1000876_pt1 | contig 15408 bp, 16 predicted proteins | sample ETNtaG_6_FD_185751 | JGI IMG/M metagenome (GOLD analysis project Ga0208127, IMG submission 185751) | Marine microbial and viral communities from oxygen minimum zone, Eastern Pacific Ocean - ETNP201306SV45 (SPAdes) (version 2) | ecosystem: Environmental > Aquatic > Marine > Oceanic ...
TCCGTCAAAAACCCAGAAATTCTTGCGTCGGTTGGAAAGGGTTGTTTCCAGGATCAACTGATCTCCCGGCACCACCGGTGCGCGGAACTTGGCATTGTTGATCCCCGCAAAAAAGAACAGGCTTTCCTCTTCTCCCTCAGAAGCAGAATGGATGACCATCCCGGCGGTCTGAGCCAAAGCCTCAATCATCAGGACCCCCGGAAATACCGCCTGCTGAGGGAAATGTCCCTGAAAGACTTCTTCATTCGCAGTGATGTTTTTCAAGGCTTTGCAATAGGTTCCTGCTTCGACTTCAAGAACCCGATCAATCATCAAAAACGGATACCGGTGGGGTAATATCCCTTTGATCGCCTCGAGATCCTTCATCACTCGTTGGCTTTTAGAGAATTGTAGTGATCGATGACTTTCTGGGTGAAATCGGTGGTTTCCTGTTTCATGTAGAGGATAACCTGGGCCGCATTCTTCTCCAGAACCAGATCATATTTATCACGGATCGAAACCGTGCGGATGGCACCTTTCAACTCACGGAAAATTTCTTCAGTAAAACGACGTTCTTCACCGCGAAGCTGCTGTTCAAACTGCTGGACCTTTGCACGCAGAGCTTGTTGACCCTGTTGAAGCTGCTGCTGTTTCTGCTCTTTGGCTTTGGGAGTCAGAAGAGGATTACTGCGTAATTCCTCAGCCAGTTCCCGAAGTTCCTCTTCTTCGAGTTTGAATTCCTGCTGTTTTTGGCGGCCCTTGGTTTCAAGCACATTTTTGGAACGAATCCCGGCTTCCGATTCATTGAGGGCACGGTTGAGGTCCACGACTCCGATTTTCATCGCCCAGGCATGACTGCCTGCAATGAAAAAAAAGAGAAAGATGAAATGGAGGATTCGCATTTAGAAGATATACCAAATGACGGTCAGGGTACCGATCGCAAAAATCAAAGCATAGGTTTGCATGACCCCGTCCTGAAGTCCCCGGATAAGCCCGCCGGCCCCACGTGAAATCACTCCGGAACCATTCACCGAACGGTCGATGACATTTTTATCGAAAGCCTGCCAGAGCAGGTGGGTGCTGAGCAAACGCCCGGGTGTAACGATCAGAGCCTGATAGATTTCATCCACATACCATTTATTCAGAGAAAGGTCATACAGCGTGCGCCAGCTTGCACCGAGCCTTCTTGCCGCTTCCAGGCTTCCACTGTACATCCTTCGCGCCCAGAACCAACCGAAGAGGGCAAGAACGACCGAAAGGATCATCAACATGATCTCAGTATCAACCGATCCATGGGCTTCGCCGGGAAGTTTTGCAAAGAAGTCATGAAAATACAGTTCCATCCCGTTCGGAAGAAAATGGAGCGCATGAGGTACTCCAAAAAATCCGCCGAAGATGGAAAGCACAGCCAATATCATTAACGGTCCTGTCATGCTCCATGGCGATTCATGCAGATGCGATTGGAGATGGGAATCGACCCTCGAATTTCCATGGAAGGTCAGATACATCATTCGGAACATATAAAAGGAGGTTAATCCTGCAGTTAGGAACCCGAGTGCCCAGAAAACACCTCCACCGAGGGGAGAACTGAAGGCTTTCCAAAGGATTTCATCCTTACTGAAAAAACCTGAAAAGAACGGAATTCCTGCAATCGCAAGGGTTCCAGCCATCATGGTGAGGTAAGTAATGGGAAGTTTCTTTCTCAAAGCCCCCATCCTCATCATATCCTGTTCATGATGCATCGCGTGAATCACTGATCCTGACCCCAGGAAAAGCAGAGCCTTGAAGAAGGCATGGGTCATGACGTGAAAAATACCTGCCGTGAAGGCGCCCACACCCATGGCAAGAAACATATACCCCAACTGACTCACGGTGGAATAGGCCAGAACGCGTTTGATGTCGGTTTGGGTGATGGCGATGGTGGCCGCCAGCAGAGCAGTCACCGTTCCGACTACGGCGATTACATTCATTGTTACAGGGGCCAGCATAAACAGGTGGCTGAGTCGGGCAACCATGTAGAGCCCGGCAGTGACCATTGTGGCCGCATGGATCAGGGCGGAAACTGGTGTCGGACCTTCCATCGCATCAGGAAGCCATACATAGAGCGGAATCTGCGCCGATTTCCCAGTTGCTCCAAGAAAAAGCAGTAAGGTGATCACCGTCACCAAAACGCCTCCGTATTCAAATTGGGCTGCAGCCTGGGCATTGACCGTGTTGAATTCAAGACTGCCGATACTGAGGAAAATCAAGAGCACTGCGGAAAGCACTCCAAAATCTCCTACACGATTAAACAAAAAGGCTTTTTTGCAGGCTTCTGCAGCGGAATGTTTCTCAAAGTAATAACCGATCAAGAGATAGGAACAGAGACCCACCCCTTCCCAGCCGACAAACATCAGCAGGAAGCTGTCACCGAGAACCAAAATCAGCATGAAGAAGACAAAAAGGTTGAGGTAGGCAAAAAAACGATAATAGCCCGACTCCCCCTTCATGTAGCCGATGGAATAAACATGGATCAGAAAACCCACCCCAGTGATGATCAATAGGTAAAGCCCTGAAAGTTCATCGACCTGGAAGCTGATATTAACCTGGAAAGAGCCTGCGGCCATCCAGGTATAGAGGTTTTCGATGATGCGGTGCCCCTCGGTCCTGAGCATCTCAAAGAAAAGCACAACGGACTGGAGGAAAGCCAATCCAATTGACATCGGCCCGACAAAGCTAACAAATCGGGTACCAAAAAATTTCCCAAGAAATCCATTGAGCAAGAAGCCCAACAGCGGAAATGCGGGAATCAGCCAGATTTGTGACATTCCTTTACCACTTCAATAGATTGAAATCATCAATGTTGAGCGATTTTCGCGTCCGGTAGATGGCGAGAATGATAGAGAGTCCCACTACCGCTTCTGCTGCAGCCACAACGATGATGAAAAAGATGAAAACCACTCCGGTCATTGAATCCAGGGAACGGGCAAAGCCGATGAAAGACAGATTCACCGCGTTCAGCATCAACTCGATGCTCATGAAAATGACAATCACGTTGCGCCGTAACATTACTCCGAGCACTCCGATTGAAAACAAAAGGGCGCTGAGGATGAGGATGTGGGTGAGAGGTATCATCTTGATTTCAATTGAAACGTCGTTTGGCAATCACTACTGCACCGATTACCGCGACCAAGAGAAGTATGGAAATGATTTCGAAAGGCAGCACGTATTCGGTGAAAAGTAATTGTCCAATCAGGGTAATGGAACCGATTTCCTCAATTTTTTCCAAAGGGTAGTTTCCTTTTTCACCCAGCGTCAAGGCGCTGTCAGAGAAGATTGAGGCAACCTGTATGAAAATTCCCCCGGTGATGATCACCGCCAGCATCTTGGCCGCATCCCACTTTACTGCTACCTGGGACGGTTCGTTGTTTGAAAGGAGCATCAACACAAAAAGGAAAAGTACCATGATTGCCCCTGCATAAACCAGAACCTGTATGACTGCCACAAATTCTGCGTTGAGCATGACATAGATGCCTCCCAGACAGAAAAAAGTTCCGACGAGCATCAGTGCACAATGGATCGGATTTCTCATGAAAAGAACTCCAAAAGCGCAAATGATGCTGATTGCGGCAAATATGTAAAAGAGGGTCAGCATGAGGGTTTGATGGGGCGTTTTGTTGGTTTAGATCTTTTTCAGGCCGTTTTTGAAAGTTCCGAAACTTCGTTACGTCCCGGGTCCTCATCAAATTGAGCCGCATTGATTCCATCACTGCCAATGGATTCCCACTGCAGTCCCTGGAATCCTTTTTCATTTTCTGACAATTCCTGGAACACCGCTTCCGCAGAGTCAGCCTTGTTATCTACATCCAATAATTCCATCAGTCCACAAAGAATCATCCAATCAGGACGGGTCTTGTGAAAAGCTCTTATGGCTGTGTTGACCCTCTGCACACGTCCTGCCTTATTCGTGTAAGTCGCGTCTTTTTCGGAATGCAGCCTACCCGGCAAAGTCACATCCGCTGTTTCGCTCCAACCACTTTGCCAGGCAGCAATGTTGATAACCAAGGGAATGTTGCCAGCTTGGGAAAGCAGGTTTTCATCTTCAAAGGGTTTCCCGAAAACCAGCAAGACCTTGGTCCCAGTAGGAATTTTGGAGGTCACTTCTTCGGATGACTTCGCTCCCTTCAATCCCAGCATCCGTGCCCCGGCACGATTTGGGCTTTTGTCACTGGTAATCAAAGAGTTAATGAAAAAATCAGATACCGGCTGCTCCCATTCCAAATCAGGGAAGAATAGTTGATCCGAATCAAATCCCTCTTTGAGCAGTTTTTTGAAGAGATATAGTTCTTCGTTGGATGCATGGGTATCCACCAGTCCTATCACTTCATTGGAAGTTGGCTGGAGTTCCGAAATTTTTTCTTGGATTGCGGAAAATGCATTTTCCCAACTGATTTCCTGAAATCCTTCCGCAGTTTTTCCCAAGGGATAAGCAATTCTGTTTTCTCGAATATTTAAATCCTTATAGGTCAAACGCCCTTGATCGCACATCCACCATTTGTTCACATCAGGATTGTCCCTTGGTTTGAGGCGGAACACTTCATTCTTGTCGTATTCGATGGTGACGTTACAACCGGTGGAACATCCCACACAGATAGAAGGGGTCTTCTTTAATTTCCAGACCCGGCGTTTGAAGCGGAATTCCTTCTCGGTGATGGCCCCGACAGGACAAATGTCTGCCATATTGCCCTGGAACTGGTTGGTCATCGGGCGGTCAGAATAAGTATCGACGGTCAACTCATGACCACGGTTAAACATCCCGAATTCGTTTGTACCAGTAATTTCACGGGTGAACCGATCACAACGGGTGCAATGGATACACCGATTCCGCTCGAGAGCAACAAAGGTGCCGATATCACGCCAGCCGTAAACCCGCTTGGAATACTCCATTTCGGATTTACCGCTGCCGAATTCAAACGAATAATCCTGGAGCACGCATTCACCGGATTGGTCGCAAATCGGGCAATCGAGCGGATGATTGATGAGAAGGTACTCCATCACCAATTCCTTGGCGTCTTTGACCTTTTCATTCATCGTTTCCACCTTCATCCCTTCGACGGCATCCATCGAGCAACTGGTCTGAAGTTTTGGTGCAGGCCTTCCATTACCCATGTCGATGACATCCACCATGCACATCCTGCATGTGGCCACGACCGACATTCCAGGATGATAACAATAATGGGGGATCTGGATTCCGGCACGCATGGCGGCAGAAAGAATTTTCTCTCCCGGTTCGAATTCTACCGTTTTCCCATCCAGTTCAAAAGAAGGCATGTTCTTACTAAGGTTCCAAGGTGTTTTCAGGCAGCCGCCTGTGTGTAATATTTTTCAAATTCTTCAGGAAACTTCGTCACAAAGCTGGTGATCGGCATTGCTGCGGCATCACCCAATGCGCAGACGGTGGTTCCCATCATGTTTCCTCCGACTCGATGGAGTCGTTTCATTTTTCTTTCGTTTCCGTTTCCTTTCAGAAAATCCTGGACAATCAATCGTGCCCAATGGGTTCCTTCACGGCATGGGGTACATTGCCCACAGGATTCATGATTGAAGAAACGGGTGATGCGGTGAAGCAGTTTGACAACGTCGGTGTCTTCGTCAAAGACCATCACTGCAGCCGAACCCATCATCGTCCCCGCTTTTCCAAGAGCATCAAAACTGTATTCGACATCAATCTCTTTTGCAGTCAAAACCGGCGATGACGCACCTCCCGGGATAACTCCCTTGAGGGCTTTCCCACCCCGGATTCCTCCGCCGAGGTCGTAGATGATCTGTTTCAGAGTGACATCCATCCTAACTTCGTAAACCCCGGGTTTTTCCACATGTCCGCTGAGGCTGACAAGATGGGTCCCTGCATTATTCTCAGGACCGAAATCCTTGAAAGCCTCCGCCCCTTCATTGACGATGAAAGGCAGGCAGGTAAGGGTCTCAACATTATTGACGGTGGTCGGACATGCATTGAAACCTGAAACTGCAGGAAAGGGAGGTTTCACCCTGGGATGACCGCGCTTGCCCTCCAATGAATCGAGCAGTGCAGATTCTTCACCACAGATGTACGCCCCTGCGCCGGTATGAACTGTGAGGTCAAGGCGTTTCCCTTTACCAAGAGCATTTTCGCCCAAAAGACCCGCCGCATAAAGTTCATCGATGGCTTCATTCAAACTTTTGATTGAAGGAAAATACTCTCCTCGAACATAAATGTATCCATGTTTACAGTTGATCGCATAGCAACCAATCATCATCCCCTCAAGAAACTGATGCGGATCCTTGAGCATTAATTCACGGTCTTTACAGGTTCCGGGTTCGGATTCATCCGCATTGCAAATGAGGTAACTCGGTTTGCCTGTATTTTTGGCCATGAAACTCCACTTCAGCCCCGTTGGGAATCCTGCTCCGCCTCTGCCTCTTAAACCGGAAGCCTTGACAACTTCCACCAGTTCCTCTGGTTTCATTTTCAAAGCCTTTTTCAATGCTTTGAATCCACCCACTTTTTTATAACCCTTGAGGGATTTGTCGTAACTGGGATTGCGTATATTTTGGAACAGGACCAGTGTTTCTTCGATCATGAGAATCTTCTAACTTTTTCAGGGATTATTGCTTAAATCGGCAATCAATTGATCCATTGACTCAGGATTGACCTTTTCATGATAGTCCTCATTAACGATGATTGCTGGTGCGAAACTGCAGGCACCGATGCATTCCATCTCTTCAATGCTGAACATTCCATCATCTCCGGTCGAACCTGCATGAATCCCCAGTTTGGATTCGGTATGTTCCAGAAGTTCCTCGCCCCCTACCAGGCAGCAGGGAACGCAGGTGCAGATCTGAAGATGATATTTCCCTGGTTTCTTAAGCTTATACATGGTGTAGAAGGAGATCACTCCCTCCACATGGGTTTCGGAAACTTCACAGATTTCAGCTACGTATTTAATGGATTCTTCACTCAACCAACCTCCATTTTCCTGCTGGGCAAGGTGGAGCAATGGGAGCAGAGCATTCCTCTTAATAGGATAACGGCTTAGCATCCGTTCCAGTTCCTTCTGTCCTTCTTCTGAAAACAAATTTATCTCCTCAAGTAATTCTCGATTGTTTCCGTCAAGGCTTTGACATTAGAACCAAAGGTCCATCAAGAATCAATGAAAATCGCCAACTCCATTGAATGCCACCGACATCCATTTCTCACCCTCCAAATTTATTTCAAAAATTACATCCATGCATTTTGATTTTATCTGAAACTTTTCATGCCTATTTTGCATTTATGAATTCAGGATAGCAAAATAACTATGATTTTTTTGCTAAAACTTGCATAGGTTTTTTGATTTATATTTTAAAAAAAGAATATTTTCTTTCAATTTTGCATTAAAATCTTGTGGTGAATCATTTAAACTGATATTTTTCATTAAAACTTAAAAATAAGTTATCAAGGAATTTATGAACGGATCTCAGATCATCGTTGAAGCACTGCGCAGACATGGGGTGGATTATCTTTTCGGCTATCCAGGAGGTGCCTGCATGCCGATTTTTGACGCTCTGGTGGATGCACCAGAAATCAAAATCGTCTTGGTGCGTCATGAACAGGGGGGAACCCACATGGCAGACGGATATGCCCGGGCCACAGGCAAACCCGGGGTGGTATTGGTCACTTCCGGACCAGGGGCGACGAACACGGTCACAGGCCTGCTCACCGCTCAAATGGACTCCGTACCGATGGTCGTCCTGACAGGCCAGACCATCACCCCCAATCTTGGAAAGGATGCCTTCCAGGAAGCCGATGTTTTCGGGGTCACGATGCCAGTGGTCAAACACAGTTACCTGGTCCGTGAAGTCAACGATTTGCCCCGGGTGATGAATGAGGCCTTCCATTTAGCAACTTCGGGAAGACCAGGCCCGGTTTTGGTCGATCTCCCGAAAGACGTGGTTTCGGCTGAATGCGAGGCTGACTTTACCGACGAATTTCACCTGCCTGGCTATGCCCCCCCGGCACGGGGATTAACTGAAGATCTGGAAAAAGCCGCGGAATTGATTTCATCTTCCAAAAAACCTCTTCTTTATGTCGGTGCCGGTGCGGTCATTGCCCAGGCATCAAGACAGGTCATTGGACTTGCAGAAAAACTTCAGGCACCTGTCACCACCACCTTGTTGGGTAAGGGAGCATTTCCGGAAACCCATCCGCTTTCCGTGGGTATGCTGGGCATGCATGGGACCGCCTATGCCAACAAAACAGTCGTGGATTGTGACCTGATCATGGCCATCGGTGCACGTTGGGATGACCGAATCACAGGCAAGGTTAGCGAATTCTGTCCTGATGCGACCAAGATCCACATCGATGTTGACCCGGCAGAATTCGGTAAGATCATTGATCCGGATGTCTCAATTGCAGGAGACGCCAAACTGGTTCTTGAAGATCTGATCCCGTTGGTCAGCAAACTGGACAGCCAGCCCTGGCTGAAACAGATAGAGAAGTGGAAAAAGAAATATCCTTTGAAATTTCCAAAACGCGGAGGGCTGAGAGCCCAACAGGTTCTTAAGGAACTGGACACGCTAACCGACTCAAAGGCAATCATCAGTACCGATGTTGGACAGCATCAAATGTGGACCGCACAGTTTTGCAAAACCAATGAAGAGCGAAAATGGCTTTCCAGTGGAGGAGCGGGAACGATGGGTTATGGCCTGCCTTCGGCGATTGGAGCCCAGTTGGGATGCCCCGATGAACTTGTTGTTGCAGTGGTCGGAGACGGTGGATTTCAGATGACGATGCCGGAACTTGCGACGGCTGCCATTCATAAGCTTCCGATAAAAATTTTAATCATCAACAACCGCTACCTCGGTATGGTCCGACAGTGGCAACAGTTGTTTTTCGATAATCGTGAAAGCGGGGTCGACATGATGGGCAACCCGGATTTTGTCAAAATCGGTGAAGCGTATGGAATCAAAGGATTCCACCTGCGCCGGACCGGGGACATCACCAAGGTACTGCAAAAAGCTCTCGATTATAACGAGGGGCCCTGCATCATCGAAGCCGAAGTCGTGAAGAGCGACAACGTCTTTCCGATGATCCCTGCAGGAGCCGCTGTAGCGGAAATGATCATCGACGAGCCTCCGAGCGATAAAAAACTTGAAAAGCCTGTGGGTAGTACCTGAGTCGAAACGAACTAACGAACCAGAAGCTTCCAAAGCGGTGCTCTTCGGGTTCTATGTCACTTAAAAAAAGCGGATAAGAGATGAACGAATCTTCTAATGGAAAAGGTTTTTCCGTCAGCCTTTTCGTCAACAACAAACCCGGAGTACTGGTTCGAATCGCCCAGACTTTTGCCCGACGGGGATACAATATTGATTCATTGGTTGTCTCGAACGCCCATGATGCACGTTTTTCCCGAATCACCGTCGTCTTCCAGGGGGATCACGAGAATGTCGATCAAATTTTGAGGCAGCTGAACAAACTGATTGATGTGGTTCATGCAATTCAGCATGGCAGTGAAACCTCTGTGGACCGCGAAATGGCCTTATTCAAAGTCGGAGTCAAACCTGAAAAAAGGACCGAGGTATTTCAAATCATCGACGTGTTCCGAGCAAAAACCGTCGATATCACCGATGAATCCATCATCATCGAAACCACCGGAAGTTCCAGCAAGATTGATGCTCTGGAGCGAATGCTGAGTTCCGTAGGTCTCCTGGAGATGGTCCGTTCAGGGAAGTTGATGATGGCCCGGGGACTGGAACCTACCTGATCCCACCGGGAAGTTCAGTCACCTTCCCGGAATTGAATCAAAGCACTTTTTTGCAGATTTCAGCCAATTCTGTGGCGTGTCGTCTACCTCCCGGTTCAACCGCCTGGGAAAAACGAACAATTCCCTGTTTGTCGATGATCACCGTTGACCGGACGGTGAATCCTTTTTCTTCACTGTAAACTCCGTAACTTTTTCCCATTTCTCCTTTGGGATGCCAGTCACTGAGTAACGGGAAACTCACTCCCCCCATCGAAGCAGCCCAGTTTTTGTGGGAATGTTTGGTGTCAATGCTCACACCCAATACTTGGGTGTCAAGATCCTTGAAAAGCCCCAGGTTGGCTTCCAGATCAGGGATCTCCTTGCTTCAAGTGCCTGTCCAATCCAATGGGTAAAAAATCAGCATCACATTTTTGTGACCCTGATAATCAGAAAGCGATATCGGGCCTTCCGATGTTTCCAGTGTAAAATCCGGAGCTTGGCTACCAGTTTCAATCATTTCAGCCTTATGTGAATTTAATCATTGATAAATGAAGATTAAGAATGATTAGCATTTCTGATATAGGCAGGATTAGCAAGATTTCCCCAAAGAATAGCCCCTGCCGATCAAAACTATAGGAAAAAACAATTGGATCTGTGTTTTTTCAATCGATAGAATGACTTTGAGCGTATAGTTCAAATCAATTCAATTCATTTAAATAAATAAGGAGTCACATGCCTGAATTAAAAGGATCCAAAACCCACCAGAATCTCAAAGATGCATTTGCCGGTGAATCCCAGGCCAATCGTCGTTATCTTTATTATGCGAAGCAGGCGGATGTCGAAGGCTACCCTGAAATCGCTTCAAACTTCAGGGAAACCGCAGAAGGAGAAACCGGACATGCTCACGGTCACCTGGATTACATCAAGCAGGTTGGAGATCCCGCCAACGATATGCCCATCGGTGAATCCTCCGACAACCTCAAAGCCGCCATTGCCGGTGAGACCCATGAATATACGGACATGTATCCCGGAATGGCAAAAACCGCCCGTGAAGAGGGATTCAGCGAAATTGCCGACTGGTTCGAAACCCTGGCAAAAGCAGAAAAATCCCACGCCGGACGTTTTCAGCAGATGCTTGACAGCATTAGCTGATTAGGCACTTCCGTTTTTAAAATACGGGAATCCACAGATTCATGATTCCCGTATTTGACTGAATATATTTATTTAGTTTATCATAAAAACATTTATTTACTGGAAAAAACATGTCAGCTGCTGAAGAAAGAATCTCTTACCTTCCCAGTGAAGGAATGAGTTATGACCCTGAAGAATCGAAATACTGGGACAGTAAGGCCCTTAAACAGGAAGTAGACCGGGCATTTGAGATTTGTCATGGCTGCCGTATGTGTTTCAAATTTTGCGATTCCTTTCCCAACCTTTTCAAACTCCTGGACGAAAAGTACGACGGAAAAGTCTCGGATCTCCAGGATAAGGATGTCGATCATGTCATGGATGCCTGCTTTCAGTGCAAACTATGCGAAGTCCAATGCCCTTACACTCCTAGGGACGGTCACGAATTCCAGCTTGATTTTCCCAAACTCGTTCACCGCTACAATGCACAGAAAGCCAAGAAAAAGGACAAAACACTAAGGGATCGGGTTCTTGGAGATCCTGATGGAAGTGCAAAGTTGGCACGAATGTCCTTTGGAATGGCCAACACCATGAACCGGGTAAAATTTCATCGTGTGATGATGGAAAAAGTTTTAGGCATCCACCGTGACAAGGATTTACCCGATTTCAGTGCTCAGACATTTGAAAAGCAGGCAGAGTCCAAGAATTTGATGACCAAGGAAAATCCTGAAACCATCCTGTTCCAAACCTGTTACGTTCAAAACAATGAACCGGAAATCGGCTTCGACACACTTGAAGTGCTTAAGCATAACGATGTGGAGTGTGGATGTGTGAAAGGACTCGAATGCTGCGGCATGCCCTCATGGGAGCAGGGAGATTTAGAAAGTTTACGCAAACACGCCAAACACAACATTAATAAACTTCTTCCGCATGTCGAAAAAGGTTCTAAGGTTTTAGCGCTCAATCCTACCTGTTCGATGATGATGAAGCGGGAATATCCTGAACTGCTCGAGGGATCAGATCGCGAAGCCGCTCAGAAGCTTGCAGATGCAGTTCAAAATCCAACGGAATACCTTTGGGATATTCGAAAAGAAGAACGTTTCAAACGTGATTTTAAAAGTACACCGGGAGATAAAGTCGCCTATCATGCACCCTGTCATTTACGCACCCAGGGAGCCGGTTTCCGTGGCAGAGATTTAATCCGGATGATACCAGGGGTAAAACCTCAGTTGACTATGGAATGCTGCGGCCATGATGGCACCTATGCCATGAAAACCGAATCCTTTGAAGCCTCGATTCGAATTGGGGAAAAAGCTTTCAGCAGTATGAAAGAAGCCGGGGCCGAAGTCTGGGCGACTGACTGCCCCTTGGCTGCAATCCAATTCAATCAGCATGCAGGGAAAAAACCGATGCACCCGATGACCATCCTTGCAAAGGCTTATCGGGAAGACGGTTTTCCTACCAAAATTGAACCCGAGGAGAATGAAGAATGAGACCTGTGAAACGTGAAGAAATCCTGGATTATATTACCTATACCGAAAAACGGAGTGAATTACAGTCATCGGTGCTCAAGCAGAAGGAACCGCGTCGTATTCACCTCGGTGAATACCTGACCTTCCTGTTCGAAAATACTGATACGGTTCGTTACCAGATTCAGGAAATGATGAAGGCTGAGCAGATTGTTAAAGAAGAAGCAATTCAGCATGAGATTGATACTTACAACGAATTGCTCGGATCCAAAGGAGAACTCGGTTGTGTGCTTCTAATCGAAATTGCAGATGCTAATGAACGTCCGCAAAAACTTAAGGATTGGTTAGGGTTACAGGAAAAGGTTTACCTCACCCTGGATTCAGGCGAGAGGATTTATGCCGAGTGGGACAAGCGACAGATCGATGAGGAAAAACTTTCGTCGGTTCAATATCTCAAATTTAATACCTCCGGAAATGCTCCCAAGGCAATTGGTGTCGATCATCCTGGATTACAAGATGAAGCAGAATTGTCTGACAAACAACGGGAAGCCCTTACCGAAGACCTGAATTAAAAAACTTCAGGGTTTCAGCAGCAAGTTCACCGTTTCAATCATTTCCGGCACATCGACCTTGCTGCTGAACATTTTTCTCACCCTGCCCTTTCGATCCAGCAAGTAAGTATATCCGGTGTGGGTTACCAGATAGCCGACTGCGGATTGGTTTACCTCATCTTTGATGAAAAAGGCTCCAAACTGTTTCGCGATTTTCTGAACATCTTCCAATGGAGCACGTAGCCCGACAAATCCAGGATGGAAGAATTCCAGATAGATTTTCATCTTTTCCAGAGAATCCCGTTCCGGATCAACAGTGATGAGCAGGACCTGGATTTGTTCTCCGGAAGGATCCAGTTCTTCGACGGCTTGTTTGATCACCGTCAGGGTAGTGGGACAGATATCGGGGCATGAAGTGTAACCAAAATAGATCAGCTGAAGTTTTCCTTCAAAATCCTTGGGCCCGACAGCTTTTCCAAGGGTGCTTTGCATCTCGAATTCTCCCCCCAGGCTGTCATAAACCGGAAGCACATTTTCCGCCTGAATCTCTCCTGAAATTAGAATGATGAAAGATATGTATAAATAGTTCAGGAGAAATTTCTTCGGTGTTTTCATTGGGATTCCTTAAAAAACCAAGCCTAAAATATGAAGCCTTCTAGACGAAGACTTCAATTAATGGAGGGATTGAGGGAGTTGGTAAAACTCAGATGATCTTCAGCTGATCCTTGAAAGGTTCAGGGCTTCGCGGTGGCTTTCTGCAATTCGTTGATGGGGAGAAAAGGCAGAAAGTTTTTTCCGACTTCCTCATCGGCAATCACCTTGTTCACCTTGGGCAAAACCGTCTCCATCGTTTCAAGCATGATCCGCTCACGGGTGATTTCTTTGGCTTTCCGATATTCCTCAAAGATGGAATTGAAACGATTGGCTTTACCTTCGGCAATCAGAGTGGTTTGTTCCGCGTAGCCCTCAGCTGAGTTGATGATCTGCTTTGCTTCCCCCCGGGCCTGGGGAATCAGGTTGTTCTTGTAACCTTCGGCTTCGTTGATCAGCTTTTCCCGGTCTTCACGGGCACTGACCACATCCTTGAAAGCCTCTTTGACCTGATCCGGCGGATGCACGTCCTGCAATTTGACGTTCCCGATCAATAACCCGGAATTGTAGCCTTTCAGAGTTTCTTGAAGTAAGTTCGCGGTGTCCGATTCGATTTTCGCTTTTCCGACGGTCAAGGCACCGGTAACGGTTGTGTCCCCGATCACTTCACGCATTGCGGATTCTGCCGCTGATTTTACCGTCTCATCCGGATTGGTAAGGTTGTAGAGATAATCCTCGATCTGAGCAATTTTGTATTGAACGGTAAACTGCACATCGACGATGTTCTCATCCCCCGTCAGCATCAGGGATTCTTTCTTCACCTGACGGTATTTCGCAGGAGGGCCTGGATCGATGGTTCGAAATCCAATTTCGATCCGTCTGACCGCGGTCACCGGTTCAATCTGAACCGTTTCGATCGGACTTGGAAGATGGTAATGCGGGCCAGGACCAACGATGTCATGGACCTCTCCGAAACGTTTGATCACCGCCTGTTCCTGCGGATCGACAATAAAAATTCCGGTAGCCAACCAGACCACTGCCAACACCACCAGGATCAGCAGGCTCAGATTTTTCTGGGGCATGCCGAATTTGAATTTGCCCTGCAGGTTGTTCAGCAGTTCATCAATATCCGGGGTGGGATTGTTTTTGTCCCATGGAGATTTATTGGGAGGCTTGTTCCATTCCATAATGAAGACTTGGTAAGTTTGAAAATTTTTTTAAAGAATCACTCGGAGTCGGTCGTTGTTTGAAATGCTCTGAAATAGTGATATTGCATGAATATACAATAAAAAGCAGGCCCTGCAGATACAAGCAGAATCGGCCTAAAATCCACTCATACTTTTTATCAGCCGGTCAACACCTGACACCCCTCCCCGGTGACATGAATGGTATGCTCCCACTGCGCCGAAAGAGAACCATCCACCGTAACCGCAGTCCAGCCGTCTCCAAGAATCCTGCTTTCAGGTCTTCCCATGTTGATCATCGGTTCAATGGTGAAAACCATATTCTCCTGCATGAGATCTCCAGTACCCGGTGTCCCGTAGTGCAGAATCTGAGGTGCTTCATGAAATTCCACTCCGACTCCATGCCCGCAGAAATCCCGGACCACTGAATATCCCAGACTTTCAGCATGGGTTTGGATTGCATGACCGATGTCTCCGGTTTTTCCACCCGGACGAACCTGGGCAATTCCAAGCTCCAGGCATTTCCTGGTTTCTTCCACCAACTTCCGGGTTGCATCCGGGACCTCTCCGATGATAAACATCCTGCTCGCATCTCCAAAGTAACCATCGACGATACAGGTCACATCAACATTGATGATGTCCCCGTCCACAAGAATTTGTTCATTGGGAATGCCGTGACAGATGACTTCGTTGATCGAGGTGCAGACGCTTTTGGGAAAGGGTCTTCCTCGTGGGCCTTTGCCTCTGCCATAATTGAGGGGAGCAG
>Ga0208127_1000880_pt1 | contig 15394 bp, 12 predicted proteins | sample ETNtaG_6_FD_185751 | JGI IMG/M metagenome (GOLD analysis project Ga0208127, IMG submission 185751) | Marine microbial and viral communities from oxygen minimum zone, Eastern Pacific Ocean - ETNP201306SV45 (SPAdes) (version 2) | ecosystem: Environmental > Aquatic > Marine > Oceanic ...
AATAAGTTTAATTATCCAAAAAATGTTTTTGTAAATGAATTACCTGATTTTAACTCAATTGGTAAAACTGTTTATCAATCTCTTGAAAAAACAGCAATTTTTGTTTTAAGAGCTATTTCTTTGTATTTAGATCTTGAAGAAAATCATTTTGATAAGTTTGTTGAAAAGGGTAATAGTATTCTTAGACCCATTCATTATCCTCCTATTAAAGATAAACCTAAAGGTGCTGAAAGAGCTGCGGCTCATGGTGATATAAACTTAATTACATTATTAATGGGAGCTCACGGAAGAGGTTTACAGGTTCTAACAAATGATGGAGAATGGATTGATGCAATTGCTGAAGAAGATGAGATTATTGTAAATGTTGGTGATATGTTATCGAGATACACCAATAATAAATTAAAATCCACAATACATAAGGTTATCAATCCTCCAAAAGAATTATGGAAAAAATCAAGATATTCAATTCCGTTTTTTCTTCATCCAATTGGTACAATGAATCTTAATGTATTAGAGTCTTGCATAGATGATAATAATCCCAAGAAATATACTGATATTACAGCACATGATTTTCTTATTGAAAGATTAAAAGATATTGGTGTTTTAAAATGAAAAAATTTAATTCACTAGAAAATTTAAAGTCATTACTTCCAGACGATTACAAATCAGTCGATAAAACAAATTCCTCAAAAAAAACACCTTTAAATAAACAATTTTTAGAAGCACACTACTCTGTTAAAGGCAGAGCGGGAACCCCTGTAATCATTATTAAAGGATTTAGTTTGATGGATAAAAATGAAATTAAATTAATCTCAAAGGAAATTAAAAACAAACTTGGTATCGGGGGATCTTTAAAAAATAATGAGCTTTATTTTCAAGGAAATAAAAGAGATCAAATTATTTCAATATTAGCTAGAATGGGACACGATGTAAAAAAGGTAGGTGGCTAATTAACCTTCATGTTCTCCTATCGGAGATGGATATATAACCAGAGAAATAAATACTACAGATTTAAATATTACCAATATTGAAAATAAAATCTTTGAAATCAAAAAACTAAGTATTAGTAAAATAATCTCTATAAATACTATTGAAAAAAATATTTTTTTTCTATTTGAAATAAAAATGGCGGATACTCTTTTGTAAAGATTTGCTAACCAAAACCATATTACAGGAATAATTAATACAATTAATAATACATACCAAATTAAACCAGTGTTTATTAATACTTCACTAAAGAAATCTGACGGATTTTCTGCAATCCTGTTTCCTAATTCCTCTCCAAATTTATTAGCTTCTTCCTGGTCAATTTTACCAGCTTCGCTTAGAGTCAGCCCCATCAAATTAAGAAAAGTGTTAGTCCACCAGAAAATCAATAAAATTAAAAGAGGAAATAGCATCAGGATTGAAAGTAAAGTTCTAGTGACAAGTGTTGTTCCAGAGATTGTTCCGAAAAATCTAAAATATTTCCTCATTTAAATATAATTAATCAATAATCAGACCCATTTAATTTTCTCAATATTATTTTTATATAAATAATCATTACACATAGAAAAATGATTATTATTAAACCAATATCCTTTATTTGCACTTAGCGGAGATGGATGTCCTGACTCGAGTATAAGATGATTCTTATTTAAAATAAATTTCTTTTTATTTTTTGCATAATTTCCCCAAAGCATAAAAACTAAATTATCTTTCTTTTCTGAAATTATTTCTAATACTTTATCTGTAAAAGTTTCCCATCCTACATATTTATGACTTCCTGGAAATTTTCTTCTTACAGTTAGTACAGAGTTTAATAAAAGAACTCCTTGTTTGGCCAAATCAGAAAAATCAGGGTTAATCCTTTCTAAACCAAAATTATTATGAATTTCTTTAAAAATATTTTTTAATGATGGTGGACAGTCAATTCCTTTGTTTACTGAAAAACACAAACCATTAGCTTGATTGTCACCATGATATGGATCCTGCCCAACAATAATAACTTTGATTTTTTCAAAAGAACATAGATCAAATGCTTTAAAAATATCATTTCCTTTAGGAAAACATTTATAGTTTGAATATTCATGCTTAACATTTTTAATAATTTCAAAAAAATAATCTTTTTGAAACTCTTTATCTAAATGTTTAATCCAGGAATCAGAGATTTTTACACTCAAGATTTTTGGAATTTAGAAACAATTAATGATACCATAGCGTCTCCAGTAACATTAACAACAGTTCTAAACATATCTAATGGTCTATCTACAGCAAATATTAAAGCTAAACCTGCTTCAGGAATTCCTGCTTGCGCTAAAACAATTACAAGAACAATAATACCAGCACTGGGTACCGCTGCCGCTCCAATTGAAGCCAATGTGGCTGTAGAAATAATTCCGAGTTGATCTACTAAACTTAACTCCAGTCCAAAAGCTTGTGCTATAAAGACTGCAGCTACAGCCTGATAGACAGCAGTTCCGTCCATATTAATTGTAGCTCCTATAGGTAAAACAAAACTAGAGACCTCTTTTTTAACACCTAAATGATTATGTACTCTATCCATAGTTACAGGAAGAGTTGCAGCACTAGAACTAGTTGAAAAAGCAACAAGTTGTGCTGGAAGTATTCCATCAATAAATTCCTTTAAATTTCTTCTTAGGAAAAATTTTACAATCATAAGATATACAATTATCACAATGAATAAACCTGCCAAAAGAGTGACAGAGTAGAGTAATAAACTTTTTAGTAAATCAATATTTGGTGCTTCAACAATTAATGATGCAAGTAATGCAAAAACACCATATGGAGCACATAGCATTATTAAATCAATTATTTTTAGAATAACATCATTCAAGGAATCAAAAAAAGACTTCACAGGCTTAGATTTTGTTTCTGGTATTAAAATCATAGCAATACCGAAAAGAATTGAAAAAAAGATAACTTGAAGCATGTTTTTGTTGTCTGAGGCAGCTCCTAAGAAGTTTGAAGGAACTAAATCAACTAAAGGTTGTAATGGACCTGATTCTTTTTTTTCTTGAGCTATTTCTCTTTTTTGATCTGCATCATTAGAATAAGCTTGAACAAGTTCAGTTCTAGTTTCATCACTTATCGTATTTCCTGGTTTAAAACCATTTACAACTAGTAAACCGATTGAGACAGCTATCACAGTTGTTGTTAAATATGTTGTTATCGTCAATCCTCCCATTGAAGATAATTTTGAAATATCTTTTAAATCTGAAATTCCTTTAATTAACGACGCTAGTATAAGAGGAATTGCAATTAGCTTCAAAGAGTTTATGAATATTGTTCCAAAAGGTTTTACCCAGTTTGTAATTATTATGTTACCACCATTAATTGAGCTAAAAATTAATCCTACCGCAACTCCTAAAAACATTCCTATTATAATTTTCCAGTGTAATGAAAGCTTTTTCATATCTTTTTTGAATTATTGATTAGTATTTGATCCAATATAACCATTGCAGCCATTGATTCAACGATAGGTACTGCTCTGGGCACTACACAAGGATCATGTCTGCCTTTACCCTTTATATCAATTGTATTTCCCTTTTTATCTATACTTTTTTGATCTTTCATAATCGTTGCAACAGGCTTGAATGCAACGTTAAAATATATATCCATTCCATTACTAATTCCACCTTGAATACCACCAGAAAAATTTGAAGACGTAGTTCCGTCTGGATTAATTTCATCATTGTGTTCACTACCCTTCATCTCAACACAAGAAAATCCGCTACCATACTCAAAGCCTTTTACAGCATTGATGCTTAACATAGCCTTACCTAATTCTGCATGAAGCTTATCAAACACAGGCTCACCTATTCCAACAGGCATTCCTTTAATGACACAAGAAATAACACCGCCTATAGTATCTCCTTCTTTTCTAATTGACTTAATTAAATCCTCCATTTGCTTGGCTACTTTGATGTCTGGACATCTTACGATATTCTTTTCTATATTATCAAAATTAATTTTAGATAAATCATTATTTATTTTAATTTCACCTACCTGAGAGACAAAGGCTTTAATTGTAACAGTATTGAGAATTTGCTTCGCTATAGATCCAGCTACCACTCTTGATGCTGTTTCTCTGGCAGAACTCCTACCTCCACCTCTATAATCTCTATTTCCATACTTCTTTTCATATACAAAGTCAGCATGAGAAGGTCTAAATGAATCCTTTATATGATTATAATCTTTTGATTTTTGATCTTTATTCTTAATAAAAAAACCTATTGGAGTGCCTGTAGTCTTTCCTTCAAACATACCAGAGTAAAATTCTACAGAATCATCTTCTTTTCTTTGAGTTACAATATTAGACTGACCTGGTTTTCTTCTTTGTAAGTCATTTTGAATATCATCAACGTCAATTGAAATGTTCGGTGGAACACCATCAATTACACCACCAATACCTTTTCCATGGGATTCTCCAAAGGATGTTAGTTTAAAAATTTTTCCAAAAGTATTACCCATACAGGTTACAAATTTAATTTAAATAAACTATTTGGAATTATATGAAGGTAATTAATTCCAGTATTTAGATTTACTTGTATTTCCGATTCCAGGATTGAATGAGTTTGTTGGATCTAGTTTTTTATAAAAATCAACTAATGATTTCTTTGCTTTGTATTCGTGTCCAACATTATGCTCTGCAGGGTACTCTGCCCCTCTTTGATTATAAAAATCTAATAATTTATTTAAAATCTCTTTTGGATTTACTCCTTTCTTTACAATGTAGTTTTGGTGCATTACATGACAAAATAAATGTCCATAGTATAATTTTAATTCGATTGAACTTTCAATTTCATCTGGAAGATTTTCAAACCAATTAACTTCATTTCTTGGAAGTGCAATATCCATTGAAAAAGATTCATTGTTTGTTTTGTTTTTTAAGGACTGATATCTTCCAAAGGCACCAGCTGATACGTATCTGTGTAGCATTGCTTTTTTTGATTCATTTTCAGTACACATAAAAAAATCACCTTCATTATTTTTAAAGTATTGCTCAAAATAAACTTTAGCTTCTTCAATACCATCATCTACCATTTCAATTATCCATAAATGATCATATTTGTCTTTAAAATTTTCCATTCTTTTAGGAAGATGATTTGGATAAAACTTACTTAAAAATTGCATTAAATGATCTGATAATTTATTGGGTAAAAACTTAAAATATTTTGATAGAAGATCTACTTTTCTTTTTATTTCAAAAAGGGTTGGTAAAAATTTTGTCCCAAGTTTTTCAATTACAATAAAACTGTCTTTACTATATTTTTTTGCTGCTTCATAACAATCTTTATGCATGTAATCTCCTAATCGAGGTAGATTTTTAAAATCTACTAAAATATCTTTTCTAATCTGAGTAAAATTATCTGGGTTATTTGTTCCAATATAAAATACTTTACTTTTATTTGGTTTTGGATATGTATTCACCCTAACTGCAAAAACTGCAACTTTTCCAGCACTTCCTGAAACACCATAAAGTAATCTTTTATCAGAATTAAATCTTGCTGGTGTATTGGATTTCACATCTCTAACAATATCAGAGTATTTATCATCTGAACCTAGCTTATTTGATGGTTTAATGTTTTGTTGTGAAAAATTATTTGAATCAATATTGTTAAGTATTTCTTCAGGATTTGAGCCTAATTCAATATCTAATTCATTAACCAATTCAAGATGTCCTTCTTTATTAATTTTTGCATATAATGCAAGCTGTGTGTATGCTGGTCCTCTGTGAACTAATGAGCCACCAGAATTATTACAAATACCTCCAACTATTGTAGCTCCTATTGAAGTTGAACCAATAACTGAGTGCGGATCACGATGATATGGATCAAGCTTCTTTTCCAAATCATAAAGAGTGCTTCCAGATAACGCAACAATTTCCTCTCCATCATTAATGACAGTTATTTTGTTAATTTTTAATGTATTAATTATAATAATATCTCTGTCATAACCAGTATTATCAGGTGTTGATCCACCGGTCAGACCCGTGTTAGCACCTTGCATAATTATTATTTTATTATCCCTAGTACAAATTTTTAAAATTTTCCAAATCTGTAGTAAAGTGTCAGGTTTTACCACTGCCAAGGCACTACCTTCCCCATATCTCCAACCTTTTGTAAAAGGCTTTTTGTTCCATGTGGATGTTAAAACATTTTTATTTCCAACAATATTTATTAAATCATTGATTGTCCTTTCCATAATTTAGGTAACTAAAGTTATTACATTTAATCAATATTCATAAATTTGCCGGGTATGAAGAAAATTGTTTTTATATTTTTTATTTTGTTGGCATGTACAAGTAAAGACACAGTTAATGTAATTGGTTCAACTAATCTTTCTGATGATACAAATGTTTATTTAGTTGAATATGTCCAAAATAGACCAATATTGAAAGATTCTACAACTGTCAAGAATGGAAGTTTTTCATTTAATGATTCAATCTCTTTCCCTGAAATGCATTATTTATTTTTCAAAAATGTGAGAGGCAGTATTCCTTTAATTCTTGAGCCTGGTAAAGTTGAATTATATATTGATAAAGATTCTATTTTCAATACAACCATAAGAGGAACAATTTCTAACAAAGAATTTGAAATATATAAAAAGGAAACTGAAATTTTTACAACAGAGTTGAGCTCAATACAAAATGACATTAACAATGCACTTTCAACTCGTGATTCATTAGTTTTAGATGATCTTGAATCTCAATTTCTTGACATGAGAAAAAAACTTTCTGATTATGAATTTAATTACATAAAGGAAAGTGGAGATTCATATATTTCTTCACTAATTCTTAGAAGAATGATATTCGAACGTTCAATTGATTATGAAACTGCTGATACTATTTACAATGGTTTTACAGATTACATTAAAGGAACATCACCTGCCAAAGAAGTTAAGCAGATGATTGACAATTATAAATTAACAAATAGTGAATCACCAAGAATTGGATCTTTTGCTCCAAAATTTTCAGGTCCAGGTTTGAATGGTGAAATTATTTCATTAAATAGTATAGAATCTAAGTATATTCTACTTGATTTTTGGGCTTCATGGTGTGCTCCATGCAGAGTAGAAAATCCGGATCTTGCTGAAACGTTAAAAAAGTATAGTAAAGAAGATTTTGCGATTGTTGGGGTTTCACTTGATAATAATGAAGCTTCTTGGAAACAAGCAATTAAAGATGATGGAATTGAAAACTGGATTCATATATCAAGTTTAAAATATTTTAATGACCCAATTGCTAAACTTTATGATGTTGCTTCACAGGGGGTCCCAACATCTTTTTTAATTGATCCAGAGAGAAGAATAATAGCTAAAAATTTAAAGTCTAGTGACTTAGAAGCAACTTTAAATGTTTATTTGAAGATTAATGAATCGAAGTGATTAGTATTTTTTTCATAAGACTGATTAGTTTATTTCCTTTGAGATTATTATACATAATTTCAGATTTACTTAGAATAATTGTCCAATATTTATTTAAATACAGAGTCAATGTCGTTAATAAGAACTTAAACTTAGCCTCAAAACATTTTAGTTTTAAGAATCTATCAATTATTAAAAAGGATTTTTATAAATATTTCATTGATTTATACTTAGAAGTTATTAAAATGGACAATTTAAGTGAGAGATTTTTTCTCAAAAATTTTGACGTTCAAAACATAGATCTTCTTAATAAATACTATAATGAAGGTAAAAGTGTAATATTAATGCTTTCCCATTATTCGGGCTATGAATGGTGTGTATCACTTCCTTATTTTATAAAACACCATGTCGTTGGAGTTTATTCACCTATGTCAAATAAAAAAGTTGATAGATTTATTCGAAAATCAAGAGCAAAACACGGAATGTCTCTCATATCTCGATATTCAGCTTTCAGAGATATATTAAAAATAGAAAAAGAGGGGTCACCAACTCTTTATGGACTTGTTGCCGATCAATCTCCTCAATTAAGCTCAAAAAATTTATTTTGGACAAAGTTTTTAGGTCAAGAAGTCCCTGTTTTTACTGGATCAGAAAACATAGCTAAAAAATTTAATCTTCCTGTTATCTATGGTGAAATGTCAAAAATAAAAAGAGGTAAGTATAAAATTGAATTTAAACTTATTAGTGAAAGCCCAGTGGAAGAAAATGAGTTTGATATAACAAAGAAATACCTAGAATTAATTGAAAAGCAAATTAATAATGATCCTAGCTTGTATTTGTGGACTCACAATAGATTTAAACATGCTAAGAATTAATATCAATTATATTTTTTATCTCATCATATAATATTTTACATTCATCTTTGTCAGCAGCTTCAATATATATTCTTATTATAGGCTCAGTATTTGATTTTCTTAAATGAATCCATCCGTCATTCTTATTTATTTTAATACCATCTCTAGTATCAAGTTCCTTTTCATCATAAGTTGACTTTATTGCTAAAAAAATACTATCTATATCAACATTCTCATCTAATGAAATTTTTTCTTTTAGCATAAAATAAGATGGCATGCTATTTAATATCATTGAGACTTTTTGATTTTTTTCAACTAAGTAACTTAAAAACAAAACAATTCCAACTAAGGCATCCCTTCCATAATGACTTTCTGGATATATGACTCCTCCATTACCCTCGCCACCAATAATTGCTTTTTTGGCTTTCATCATTTCAACTACGTTTACCTCCCCTACTTTCGAACTGAAGTATTCGCATCCGTATCTTTCAGTAACATCTTTTAAACCAAGAGTTGATGACATATTAGAAACTGTAGAACCTTTTTCCTTTGATAAAACAAAGTCTGAGCAGGCTACTAACGTATTTTCTTCTCCGAACAATACTCCATCTTCGCATACAAACACTAATCTATCAACATCAGGATCAACAGCTATACCTAAATCAGCCTTTTCTTTAATTACTATATTTTTTAAATCAGTTAAATTTTTGTCAAGTGGCTCTGGATTGTGAGAAAAATCTCCATTTGGATTACAGTTTATTTTTACAACTTCACAATTTAATTTTTCTAAAAGTTCTGGAATAATTATTCCTCCACTCGAATTGATTCCATCAACAACAACTTTAAATTTTTTCTTACAAATTCCATCTACATTTACATGCTTTAAGTTGAGAACATTATTTATGTGGATATCAAAAGAATTTTCAAATTTGATTATTTGACCTAAATCAACCTCATTTACAAAGCAGTTTCCAAGATTATTTGAATTATTAATAACTTCCTCCCCATCAGATTTGCTCAAAAATTCACCATTTGAGTTAAATAATTTTAAAGCATTCCAGTTTCCAGGATTATGACTTGCTGTCAATATTATACCTCCATCTAAATTATGTTCAATAATAAATAACTGAGTGGTTGGAGTTGTAGTAAGATCAATGTCGTAAACAGTTATTCCAAGCATTGATAATGTTGATTTAACTAATTCTATAATTTGAATTCCAGAAATTCTTCCATCCCTTCCAACAGCAACTTTAGGATTTCGACTATCCTTTTTAAGTTTCTTTCCATATGATGAAACATATTTTACAATATCAATTGGCGTAAGATTATTATCTTCCTCCCCACCAAGTGTTCCTCTGATTCCTGAAATAGATTTTATTAAAGTCATATGCAAATATACATTGGTATAATTATATTTATGTTACATATGAATATAAGATTACTTTTTTTGCTAATACTTACAATTTCATGTAATGAAAATTATTATGAAGAATATGCAGTTGTATCAGCAACAAAAGAAGCAACTGACGCAGGGATTAAAATTTTGGAACAAGGTGGAAATGCTTTTGATGCCATGATTGCAGTAGATTTAGCTTTAGCGGTAACATATCCAAATGCAGGTAATTTAGGTGGTGGGGGATTTATGGTTTACATTGATAGTTCAGGACAATCAGGCTCATTAGATTTCAGAGAAAAGGCACCAAAAAAATCACATTCTTCAATGTATTTAGATGAAAATGGAGAAGTTATAACAGGTTTAAGTTATGAGGGTGCCCTTTCTGTTGGAGTTCCCGGAACAGTTGCTGGTTTGTTTGAGGTTTATAAAAAATTTGGATCCATTTCGCTGGACAAAATATTTGAACCAGCCATTTATTTAGCAAAAAATGGACATTCATTAACTAAAAAACAATCAAAACTTTACAATGATCATAAGACTAAGATTCTAGAATTAAATGACACTAGTCTTTTTTTGAAAGATTTCAAAGAAGGAGATGTTTTTACAAATGATTCTCTGTATAATACTTTAAATAAAATTTTAAAACATGGTCCAGACATATTTTACAAAGGTGAAATTTCAAATAAAATTGTGAATTATGTTCAATCCAAAGGTGGGATAATAAGTAATGATGACATGATTAGCTATTCGCCTGTTTGGAGAGACCCTTTTACATTTAACTTCAATGGTTACCAGATTTACACAATGGGATTACCCTCAAGTGGCGGTATAGTAATGGCTCAAATTTTAAAATCTCTTGAACTAATGGATCAAGAAAAAATAATTAATGACAAAATTAAATACATCAAAACTCTCATTGAATTAGAAAAATTATCATTTGCAGATAGAAGTTATTTTTTGGGAGATCCAGATTTTATAAATACATATTTTATTGATTCAATTTTATCTAATAACTATTTAACTGATCGAATGGAATTAATTGACTTTGAATCTTCTAATCCTTCAAAAGGAATTAATCATGGCGAAGTTAAAATAATTGAATCTGAAGAAACAACACATTATTCAATTCACGATAAGTATGGAAATTCTGTTGCTGTTACAACAACTTTAAATGGAAATTTTGGCTCTAAGTTGATCATTCCTGAGTTAGGTTTTTTTCTAAATAATGAAATGGATGACTTTGCTATAAAACCTGATCATCAAAATATTTATGGAATGCTCGGTGGTAAAAATAATTCGATTGAACCAGAAAAAAGAATGTTAAGCTCAATGACGCCGACTATAATAAAAAAAAATAACGAAGTTTTTATGATTCTTGGGAGTCCAGGTGGACCTACAATTATCACATCAGTTTTACAAACAATCCTTAATGTGTTGTATTTTGACATGAGTATTAAAAATTCTGTAAAATCCCCAAGATTCCATCATTTGTGGCTCCCTGATATAGTGTATTTTGAGGATGGATCTTTTGATAAAAAAATGTTTGAATATTTTGATAAGTTGAAGTACAAACTATCTAAGAGAAGTCAAATTGGTAGAGTTGATGCTATTTTAATTGAAAAAAACAAAATTTATACTGCTGCTGATCCGAGAGGAGATGATTACGCATCAGGAAAATAAACTATTTATTTATTGTAAAAGTTTAGTACCATTATTGTTATATTAGAAGATTATCTAATTATCAATGCAAGAATATATTTCTGTCCAAGGTTGCAAAGTTCATAATCTTAAAAATATTGATGTTAAAATTCCAAGAAACAAACTGGTTGTTATAACTGGAATTTCTGGGAGTGGAAAATCTTCACTTGCATTTGACACAATATATGCTGAAGCACAAAGAAGATACTTAGAAACATTTAGTGTTTATGCAAGACAATTTATAGGAGAATTAAAAAGACCTGATGTAGAAAAAATTGAGGGATTGTCACCCGTTATCGCAATTGAACAAAAAACAACAACAAAAAACCCAAGATCAACGGTTGGTACTATTACTGAAGTATATGACTATCTCAGATTACTTTATGCAAGAATTGGCATTGCTCATAGTAAAGTGACAGGAAAAGAAATGGTTAGTTATTCAGAGGATGAAATAGTTTCTCTAATATTAAAAAAACACATTAATAAAAAAATAAAAATCTTTGGACCAATAGTTAAATCAAGAAAAGGTAGTTACAGAGATTTGTTTTCAAATCTAAAACGTCAAGGATTTGAACAAGTAAGGATTGACGAAGTTCTACATGATATATCACCAGGAATGGAGGTTGACAGATATAAAAATCATAACATCGAAGTTCTTGTTGATTATTTAACCATAAATCAAAATGAAAATACAATCGAAAGATTAAAAAATAGTGTATCTGTCGCTTTATCGTCAGGAAATAACTCTCTCTTGATTAATGATAATGAACAATTTTCATATTACAGTAAAAACTTAATTTGTTTAGATTCTGGCATATCCTATGAAATACCTGAGCCCAACTCCTTTTCATTTAATTCCCCTTATGGAATGTGTAAGGGTTGTAAAGGACTAGGTAGTCTTAATATTGTTAATGTTGATTCAATAATTCCTGATTTTAATAAAACAATTTACAACGGTGGAATTGAACCAGTTGGCTCTTTCAAGAATAACTGGATATTTAAACAATTAGAATATATCTCAAATAAGTTTAATTTTTCTCTTAAAGATAAAATAAAGGATATTCCAAAAGAAGCTATCGATGTTATACTTTATGGTTCAAAAGAAAAATTCGAAGTAGTTTCAAAATCCTTAGGTTTAACTCGAACATATTCAATTGATTTTGAAGGCATAGTGAACTTTATTTCAAATCAATTTAATGAAAGTCATAGTCGTAAAATTAAAGCTTGGGCTAGTAGTTATATGAATAAAGAGAATTGTAAAGCTTGTGATGGAAAAAGATTAAAAGAAGAATCTCTGCATTTCAAAATACTTAAAAGAGACATAAATGAGGTGAGTAATTTTTCATTTGATGAATTAAACTTATGGATAAATGAACTTAAAAGGAAACTCACTGATAATGAATTAAAGATTGCTAACGAAATAATTAATGAAATTTTAAAAAGAATTGAATTTATTCTTGATGTTGGTTTAAGTTATTTAACATTAAATAGAGAAACTAAATCTCTTTCAGGAGGAGAATCGCAACGCATAAGGCTAGCTACTCAAATAGGATCACAACTTCAAGACGTTCTTTATATTCTTGATGAACCATCTATAGGGTTGCATCAAATTGATAATAACAAGTTAATTACTTCATTGAAAAAACTTAGAGATTTAGGAAATACAATTATTGTGGTCGAACACGACAAGGACATAATGTTAGAATCGGATTATATAATTGATATCGGTCCAGGAGCTGGAAAAAATGGTGGAGAAATAATTTTTAGTGATTTTTCAGCAAATATTTTTAAAGCTGACACACTAACATCTAAATATTTGAATGGAAAAGAAATTATACCTAAAATAGATAACGATTTAAATAAAAATGGATCTTTAGAAATTTTAGGATGTTCTGGAAATAATTTAAAAAATATTAGTGTAAAGTTTCCAACATCAAATATCATAGGTGTTTGTGGTGTTTCAGGGAGTGGTAAGTCAACTCTTATTAATGAAACACTTTTCCCCATCCTTAGTAACAAATTTTACAATTCTTCTAAAAAACCTCTTCCCTATTCTGAAATTAAAGGATTAAAAAACTTTGATAAAGTAATCCAAATTAATCAATCCCCAATAGGAAGAACATCTAGAAGCAATCCTGCTACCTATACTGGTGTATATAACGATATTAGAGAAATTTACTCAAAACTTCCAGAATCAACTCTAAGGGGATATAAACCTGGGAGATTTAGCTTCAATGTTAAAGGAGGAAGATGTGAGGAGTGCTTGGGAGGTGGGCTTAAAAAAATAGAAATGAATTTTTTGCCTGATGTATATGTAAAATGTGAACAATGTAATGGAAGAAGATTTAATAATGAAACTCTGAGTGTTAAGCTTAAGGGAAATAGTATTTCTGATGTGCTATCAATGACTATCAATGAGGCGTCTATATTATTTGAAAATTACCCCAGAATTAATCGAAAATTAAAAACTTTAATTGATGTAGGTTTAGGATATATAACACTTGGTCAGTCATCGGTAACAATTTCAGGTGGTGAAGCTCAAAGAATTAAATTAGCTACAGAATTATCTAAAAGAGATACTGGAAAAACTCTTTTTATTTTCGATGAACCAACAACAGGACTACATTTTGAAGATATTAAAGCTTTGCAAAAAATTATTTATAAGCTAAGGGAAAGAGGAAACACTATAGTTATTATTGAACATAACATTGACATGATTAAAATTTCAGATTTTATCATCGAATTGGGACCCAAAGGAGGAAAAGATGGTGGTAATGTAGTATTTCAAGGTTGGTTTAATGAGTTTATTAGCAATAATGACTCACTAACTAATGAATTTGTAAAAAAGGAGTTAAATTTAAACTAATGGAGAATTCGAACTGGTTTGAAAAAAAATCTCATGACTCATGGTCAGTATTCAAAGTTATGGGAGAAATTGTTGAAGGCTATGAAAGGTTATCAAAAGTTGGGCCTTGCATTTCGATATTTGGCTCTGCAAGAACACCTGAATCTGATTTTTTTTATAAGGAAACAGTAAAACTTTCAGAACTAATTTCTAAAAAGGGATTAGGAATAATTACAGGTGGAGGTCCAGGAATAATGGAAGCAGCTAATAAAGGAGCAAAAAATGTTGGAGGAATTTCAGTTGGCTTAAATATCAAACTTCCTTTTGAACAGGAACCAAATAATTACATCGATAAGGAAAATTCAATTGATTTTGACTATTTTTTTGTTAGAAAAATTATGTTTGTTAAATATGCTCAAGCTTTTGTTGTTATGCCTGGTGGCTTTGGAACACTAGATGAGTTATTTGAAGCTCTTACATTAATCCAAACTCACAAAATTGAAAAGATTCCTGTGATACTATACGGCAAAGAGTTTTGGAATGGCTGTTTAGATTGGCTTAAGCAAGTTGTATTACTTAAATATTCAAACATTTCCAGTGAAGACATAGATTTATTTCATCTGGTTGATAATCCTGATGAAGTATTGAAAATCATCGATGAACACTATAAAAATCAAAACTATTCACCTAATTTTTAATGTTCAGACATTTACTGATCACTTTTATTTTATTTTTCAATCTAAATTACTCTCAAGATTACTATAAAATCAATTTAACTTTAGATCCATTAAACAACAATTTAATTGTTGAACAGAATATTAAATTTTTAAATAACTCTAATGTTGCAATTTCTGAATTAACCTTATTGGATTGGAATTCTTCTTTTTCAGATTTTAACTCTCCACTTTCAAAACAACTTTACAGCGAATTTGATTCTTCTTTATTAAAACCAAATAAATCCCCTAATGTTCCAACTGTAATACAATCTGTGAAAGTAAATAATAAAACAACAGATTATCGAAGAGCTAAAGATCAAGTTGATGTTATTGTTTTGGAAAATATTGGTTTGATAAACCCTGGAGAGATAATTAATATTCAAATTGATTATGTAATTGATTTTCCCGATTATAAAATTTTAGATTACGGAAATGATAGAAATGAAAAATTTGTAATTAATGATTACTTTATTACAATACCAACTAATTTTAATAATAGATTTTCAAACAAAGGATT
>Ga0208127_1000882_pt1 | contig 15371 bp, 5 predicted proteins | sample ETNtaG_6_FD_185751 | JGI IMG/M metagenome (GOLD analysis project Ga0208127, IMG submission 185751) | Marine microbial and viral communities from oxygen minimum zone, Eastern Pacific Ocean - ETNP201306SV45 (SPAdes) (version 2) | ecosystem: Environmental > Aquatic > Marine > Oceanic ...
CCAAACGATGTTACAAAGTCCTCAACAATCTGAGGCCCGACAAAGTCGCTTCCAGTGAAATAATCGACAGCAAGCCCGATGGCGACAAAGGGCATTAAGTCAAAGAATCGTGCCATAGCATTGCCAAGAATACCTGCAACAACTCGTCCGGGGTATCGCTTTGCGTATGGAACAACACGCCAAATTTGGCGACCAACAATCTGTGTTTTCTCGTTGATATCGGATGGTTCCATCACATCGCCACTGCCAGAACCCATCCCGCGCATGTCCTCCGCTGACGCGACCCTGCTTTCAATGCTCGTTATCAACTTGAACTGGGTTGATGCAAATCATTGATGAGTGACCGGTGCTAAGAGGGGACTATGCCGGCTTCTCGTGCTCGAGTGTCAACCTTCCTTGTGTGTCTCATGTTGGCGCAATTGGCCCTACCATTTGCATTTGCCCAACCTTTGCCTGATCTCGAGATGGATACCGATGCGAACCTCGATTTGTTATCACAACTTGGCATCTCACCAGATATGGAGCATGCACATGGTTGGTACGATTCCAATCAAGGTGTAGGCACCATCGACCTCCTTTATCGAGATGCCACAGTGACCCCAATCGCAGAATGGTCGAATATCGCAGGCGAAAAGGAACTGAATGGGTATTACATCCTCACGCACACGTATCCCATTCCGAGCGATTGGGTTATCGAACTTGAGGAAGCAGGTATTGCTTGTTTCTCATTTATCCCAACAACAGGTTTCCATTGTGAAGTCAACAAGAAGTCTGTTGGATTCCTCGCCGATCTTGAGGTTGAAGGTGTGGTCAAACTCGATCCAACGGACAAGATTCGGACTCGATTAGCACAAGCTCTCATCGGTCAAGACATCGGCCCTTCGGGCTTCTTTTATGCCAATGACATTGTTCCAATCAACGTCGTACTCGCAGGATTCACTCTTCCTGAAGGAATTGAAGACCGAGCGGATATTGAAGTTCATTACCACGTTGGACGGTTTGCTACACTGTACATCGAGAAAGCATCCTCTGCACTCGCTTGGCTAGCAGATCAAGACGAGATTGAATGGATGGAAGAAAAGATGTGGGCTGAATTGCAAAACGATGTTGCAGATACGATTCTCAAAGCCGATGACCTCTGGGACCAAACCATCGTCAATGGCATCAACAGTTCTTGGAACAGTGTTGACGGAACTGGCATCATCGTTACTGTGGCTGATTCAGGCCTTGACAGTGGAACCAATGATTCGACCATGCACGCTGATTTCAGAGACCATATCGTCGATGTCGTATCATGGGGAATGAGTGCAGCGGATGCATCCAGTTGTGGTTCTCCAGCAGACGACGGAGCTGATGACATCAATGGGCACGGAACCCATGTAGCAGGTTCAGTTCTCGGAGATGGTACAAACTCCTCGGGCAACATCAAGGGTGTTGCACCTGAAGCACGACTGTATTTCCAAGCCATCGGCGTCTATTGTAACTCGATTGGAAAAGATACGCTTCTCGGAATACCATCCAACTATACGGAATTGTTCAAAGCGGGCGCAGACAATGGTTCACGCGTCCATACGAACTCTTGGGGGGCAAGCGTTGATGGACAGTACACCATTGGTTCAATGCAAGCGGATATTGCTGCTCGTGATTACACGAACATGACCATACTTTTTGCTGGAGCCAATGAAGGCGTTGATGCAAACAGCGACGGTGAAGTCGACCTCGACAGTTTAGGATCACCTGCAACTGCAAAAAATGTACTCACGGTTGGGGCTTCGGAAAATGATAGACCTACACAAACGCTCACCTATGACGGCTTCCGCGATCCACCTGGAAGCAGCACCAGAGTCTTCCCTGCTAACCCAATCAATTCCGACCGTACAGCGGATGATCCTGAAGGTTTAGCAGCATTCTCAAGTCGTGGTCCAACCGATGATTCGCGATTGAAACCGGACATTGTTGCTCCTGGAACTTTTATCCTCTCTACGAAATCACGCTATACAACATCGGTTGGCTGGGGAGCATACAATTCAGAGTATACGTACATGGGCGGAACAAGTATGGCAACGCCTCTCACTGCAGGAGCAACAGCTCTTTTGCTCCAACATCTAATCGATAACATGGGCCACGCAAATCCAAACTCTTCGCTGATCAAGGCGATTTTCGCTGCGAGTGCAACCGATATGACAGGTCAATACAGTTCCTCAACCAATGGTGCAGGGGAGGCCACTCCAAACAACCACGAAGGGTGGGGTCGTGTTGATTTGCGACAAGCGCTCAACTCAACATGGATTGAGAATGAGAGCGTCATCACTGGTGCAAACCGTGGTTGGAGTTTCAACGTTCAAAGTGGAGCACCCGACCTTCACATTGCCCTTGCATGGATCGATCCTGCTGCAACACCGGTTGCAGGAGCGCAACTCATCAATGATCTCGATCTTGCCATCAAAGATCCCTCAGGAACATGGACTGAATTGTCAAACAACGTCGATACGCTTCGTGGATTGAAATTCGCCAGCCCTGCGCAAGGAACCTGGGAAGTTCATGTTAATGGAACAAGTGTACCCATTGGACCGCAATTCTTCTCACTCGCTATCAATCAACCAACAACGCTTGTCAATCTAACAGAGGATGCTGATCTCGATGGCGTTCAAGATGATGATGATGATTGCCCATCTGACTATGGAACATCCACAGCAGACCGTGAAGGCTGTCCAGATAGCGATGGTGATGGCTACTCCAACCCAGATAGCACATGGACTGTCAATAACGGCGCAGATGCCTTCCCGTCGGAAAGCACACAATGGGCGGACCAAGACTTTGATGGATACGGAGACAATGCAGCAGGTTTCCAACCCGATGCATGTGTTTCAGTGCTAGGAAACTCAACGGCCGACCGATTTGGTTGCTTGGATGATGATGGCGATGGTTACTCAAACACTGACCCAACAGGCCTCAATGGCCCTGTTTGGACTGTTGCAGACGGTGCGGATGCCTGTAATTCTGTCAAGGCCTATTCGAACCTTGATCGAAACGGTTGCCCTGACGAAGATGGTGATGGGGCATCTGATCCTGACCCAACAGGTATCAATGGCTCAGTATGGACAGTCACGGACGGTGCGGATGCATTCCTTGGTGATTCAACACAATGGAGTGACAGTGATGGTGATGGCTATGGTGACAATCCTCCACCAGCGACCGATGGTGACGCTTGCAATACCACACTCGGAACCTCCTATCACGATCGATTCGGATGCATTGATACCGATAGTGATGGCTATTCAGACCCTGATCCAACAGGCCTCAATGGCCCTGTATGGACTGTTGCAGATGGCGCGGATGCGTTCCCAAGCGAGGCGAGCCAATGGGCGGATCAGGATGGTGACGGCTATGGTGACAATGCCAGTGGCGTTGATGCTGACAATTGCCCTACTACGTTTGGAACATCGAGCGAACTTGGCAATCTAGGATGCAGTGACCTCGACAATGATGGATACGCTGATTCCGATGATGCGTTCCCAACCGATTCAACACAATGGAACGACACCGATGGTGATGGATACGGTGATGAAAGTACAGGAACGAATCCTGATGCTTGCCCGACCGTTGCAGGGACGTCATCCCTCGACCGTTATGGATGCCCTGACAGTGATTCTGATGGAGCATCGGATGAGGACCTTACTGGTACAAACGGACCTGTGTGGACCATTGCAGATGGAGCGGATATTCTCCCCAATGACGCCACTCAGCAATCCGATACGGATGGAGATGGATATGGAGACAATCCGTCTGGAACAAATGGTGATGCTTGCCCTTCACAGTTTGGAACGTCAACAGTCGATCGAAATGGTTGCCCTGACAGCGATAGTGATGGTGTTTCAGATCCAGATGCTACGTGGACAGTGCTCCATGGTGCCGATGCATTCCCAAGTGATCCGACGCAAAGTGCGGATACGGACGGTGACGGATATGGAGACAATGCGAGTGGAACAAATCCTGATGGCTGTCCAACACAATATGGTGATTCAACGATCGACCGAATTGGCTGTCCCGATTCAGATGGAGATGGCATATCCGATGCGGATGGCCTCTGGAATGTTTCACAAGGAGCAGATGCCTTCCGCTATGATGCAACACAATCGGCTGATAGCGATGGTGATGGATATGGCGATAATGCAAGTGGGAACTATCCGGATGCATGTCCATCTGAATTCGGTGATTCATGGCAAAACAGTACGCTTGGATGCCCAGACACTGACCAAGATGGATGGGCTGACATCCAAGATACGCATCCGGACGACATAACCCAGTGGGCAGATACCGATGGCGATGGCTATGGTGACAATCCAGGTGGAACAACGCCAGACGCTTGTCCTGGAGATGATGGTAATTCAACAAAGGGCAACCGCTACGGTTGCGTTGACTCCGATGGTGATGGCTGGGATGATATCATCGACGAACTGCCTGGTGTGAAGCATCAATGGCTTGACCAAGATGCTGATGGATACGGAGACAATGCGACTGGACCACAGCCAGATGCCTGTCCTGGAGTGCCTGGCACTTCGACGGTCGATCGATACGGTTGTGTTGATGGGGATGGAGACGGTATTTCCGATGAAAACGATGCATTTCCAACGGATCCCACTCGCTCAAGTGACACAGATGGCGACGGATTCGATGATCTCGAAGACGGTTGCATGTTGAACGCTGGTAATTCGACCATCGATCGATTCGGATGTACTGACTCTGATGGTGATGGATACTCAGATGGTGATACGCAATGGACAACTGTCAACGGTTCTGATGCATTCCCGAATGAGGCTACACAACACGCTGATCAAGATGGAGACGGCTATGGTGACAACGTTGTTGGGTTCGAAGCTGATGACTGTCCAACAACACCAGGAACTTCATTCCGAGATGTCTTTGGTTGTGCAGATGAAGATACTGATGGAATGTCGGATGCATCCGATGCATTCCTCGGTGAGCCAACACAATGGAGCGATTCCGATGGCGATGGTTACGGTGACGAAGAAAACGGAACGCAAGGCGATGCATGTCCAAGTGTCGCAGGAACTTCAACCAACGATGTCTACGGATGTGTTGATTCCGATGGCGATGGTTATTCAGACATCAACGATGTATGGCCAAGCGATAGTACCCAATGGTACGATGATGATATGGATGGATTTGGTGATGAATCATCCGGAACTGCTCCCGACCAGTGTCCTGATGAATATGGAACTGCCTTCAGAGGTAATCTCATCGGTTGTCCAGATACTGATGGTGATGGATATGCCGATGATGATGATGCATTCCCATTCCATGATTCGCAGCATCTCGATTCTGATAGCGATGGGTGGGGCGACAACCAAACTTCTGGAGCCCACAAACCCGATCATTGGCCTAACGATCCAAACAAGAATGCAGGAGAAGCGTCCATTGATTGCGAGCCAACATCGTTGTCAATCGATGCTGTGACAGGTTCTGAATTCCTCTTCAACTGTGCAGTTACAACGAGTATGGGCGATGGGTTCACCGTGAGCATTGATTGGCAATCATCGACAAGCATTCTCGCTGAAACCAGCTCTCAGATGATGATCTTTACATCGGAAACAGGCAATACGCAATCGAAGATTTTCTCGGGAACTGCATTGACTGAAGGCAAGTTTGATCTTGTTCTCACCGTCAATGAACCAGGTGCTGAGATACCGATGGATACGGCTACGATTCGATTGAATGTGTACAACAGTTCGAAATCATCGGGTGCTGATGATACGTTTGAATGGGAAAATGTGTTTGAGATGCCCGTGTTCCAGGTTGGAGCAGCAGCGATTCTGTTGACCTTCCTCTTCGGTATGCTCATGATTCGCGGCAAGAGTCGTCGAATCAAGGACAACGATGAAAGGAAAGCCCAAGCGGCTCAAGTTCTGTACAATCGAATGATGTCGGACCGTGATGTTGTTCAGCGAAGAAGAGTCGAATTAGGCTATGATGCGACGCCTCCCCCGCCTGGTGCGAATTGATGGGTTTTGACCGATGCGCTCAAAAAAGGGTGCTTGTTCGGAGAGATTACCACCGTGCGGATATGGTGAAGTGGTTATCATCTGAGGTTTCCAACCTTATGTCGTGGGTTCGACTCCCGCTATCCGCACCTCCATCAACAAAGCCTATGAGTCAACGACATTAGGCTCAGACATGCAGGTCATCCGGACTTCGAAGAGTATGTTTCTCGTCGTGTTGATGATGCTTGCTTCCCTCTCTGGTTGCTTTGGTGAAGATGAAGCGGTCCAGGAAGGTGTCCCAATCATTTTCCAAATCGATTATCAACAACCTTCGGATGTTGTCATGCGAAGTGGTGAATGGCATGAATTCCAACTTCTCGGAAATGGCCGTGCAATTTCAGTACCGACCGACGTCATGTTGTTTGTTGATGGATACATCATTCCAAACGGATATGCAATGGTTGAGGGTGAATCGATCAACGGCCGATTGCTTCTAACCCCGTATGTTGATGAAGTCAAATTGACCATTGTTCATGCTGATGGTACAGGTGATGTTTACGAATTGCAAGTCACGAATGGAACACCAATTGTCAACGGTCAAGAATGGATGGAGAAGATGGAATACATCACGAATGTCTGTCCCGATACGACGCAATGTGGCGGCTACATCAATCGATGGATGGGCTCACCAAATCCCGCATTCGAACGAGCAGCCTCATTCTTCCAAGGTCATTTCGAAGGACTTGGCTATGAAACACACATTCTGAGAGTATTCGATCATGGCAACCCAGCTGAGCCTGAGAGTTTGAATGTCATTGCTTGGAAACGTGGTCGAGATGCTTCATGCGTTCAAGGCATGGGCGGACACATGGACATCATGTTCCCTGGTGGCCCACCAGGAGGTGGAACCTACGAAGGAGCCTATGACAACACTGGAGGAACGGTGAGTATGATGTTGTTTGCAAAAGCATTCGTTGACATCGAAGTCGAGTGCGATACCTTCCTTGCCCTATGGTCATCTGAAGAGGAGGGGCTTCGTGGATCAAATGCCTTCGCAAACAATGAGTGTGATTACTGTCTGCCTACGGATAAGGAGCTCCGATTTTACATCAACATGGACATGATGGGTATTTCTTATCCAGCGGTTAAGCCAACAGGTGAACCATATCCATATCACGCTTGGTCCGGCCCAGATTTCGACCCTGACGTTCAAGATGTTGAGATTACAACCGTTCTTGATCACGTTCACAGGAACATCCTCGAAGCACCGATGGATTTGCGAATCGATGGAACCTATGGTTCAGGGTGTGACCAGCATTGGGAAGACCATGAAGATCTCGTGCTCGATGTCCATGAGGATACATTCGGTCGATCCGATCACGTCACATTCCGTGATTTGGGTGCGCAAACCATCTTCCATCTTGGAGCATACGATTCGGATTACAGCGCCTACCACTCACCGGATGATACGCTCGACAACATGATTGAGATGGTCGGTGGTGTTGAAGAATTGGAAAAGAGCATGGAATTCGTCATGTGGGCAGCGATGCTTGAGTTCATGATCGCTGATCAAACACCTGAAATTCGTAATGTCAATGCTTGATAGTTTAAACGACGTTTTTTGAACCATAAGTGGTTCATTCATCCATGGAAGGAGAGGAAATTACGGATGTTTCCTTCTTTCATCGATTTGCTTCATCATCGAAGTTTCCTGCAGCAATGATCGCATTTGGTGCGTTCGTTGCAATGGCCGAATCTTTGTTCATACTCGTTCAAGGACAATCGATTGAAAACGCTGTTTGGCCGCAAGCCGTTCGTACCTTATCGTGGACATTCCTTCTGCGCGAGAATGTTGGACTGATTGCAATACTCTCGGCTCTCTTTCTCGGACTCTGTGTGTATGCATCGATTCAACATCATCGTGGACGCTTCTTGCCAAAGGTTGCACAAGCGGCGGTCTATGCAATCATTGGAGCAGTCTTTGCATCTTGGATCATCTTTGTTCTCATGGATTATCGATATATTCGTGGTGCGTTCTTGCTCTTACCCACCATTTACGGAATTCTTCTTCTCGGTTCATCCATTGCCATTCGAGGTCCACCAAGCCTTCCAGAAGCTTCTCAGAATTGGAAGGAAAAAGGAACGTCAATTCTTCACATCCTTACCATTTTCTTGGCTGCTTGGTTGGTCATGCCAGGCATCCCTGCACTGATTGGTATCGCACCATCACCTCCATCAGCACCTGTAATGGGCTATGGTGCAGAAGCAGGACCATTCGACCGGACGACACTTCGATATGCCTATCCTTTGCCTGAAGAAGTCATTACAATACAAGGACCGACCGAAGAAGACATCGAATTTTCGATTTACCTCACACTCCCTCACCTACCAGAAGACCCTGGAATCGAAGGCATCCCTTTGGCAATTCTCTTTCATGCATTCAACAATCCATCCATTGATTCGTATACCGATTGGATCGACCATCTTGCTGCAAAGGGCATGGCCGTTGCCTACATCCAGTATCCAACCGATGTCCGCCCTGAAGGGGGCGATGATTACGAGCCGAACCTTGTTGATGGTACATCGGATTGGCCTCATCATGTTCCACGAATGCTCTCAATCCAATCCGCACTCAATCAGTTGAATCAAACCATTACCTCCGAACCACGTGATACTTCAATCGATGAGATTCTCGATAATCTCACAATCATGCCCGAGCATCTCTGGATTGGGGGACACAGTCTCGGAGGCGCCTATGCACTTCAAGCGCTTGGAATGGTTCAAACGATGGGTTGGGGCAATGAAACACTCCTCGTCGATACGGAAATGGCTGCCGCTCGACCTGTTCAAGAAGAATGGTTACCAGACTATACCAATCTTCCAGAACGTACAATCGTTCATCTCGTTGTAAGTGAGGATGATATGACGGTAGGACAGTGCAACAGCGTCCACCAACATGCTCTGTTTGATGAAATAGAAGAGAATCAATCGCTCTTGTTGTATATTCCGAGCGATCGTTATGGCTTCCCTCGTTTGGTAGCAACACATTACATTCCTGCAAATGAAGCGCATGATACACTCGCTGATTGGGCCTTTTATCGCCGAGTTGATGCCCAAGCCGATTGGGTTGTTGCTCATAGTCGTCAAGATCTCAATACGGCCGACTTTGCCTATGCAAACCTTGTCAATGGTGAGATGCTAACAAACATGGGGAAATGGTCTGACGGTGTCGATGTGCTCCCTCTTCAAGCATATACAAATCCAAGTGTGGCATCCAAGTTTTCTGATTGTTTTAGGAGGTGAGTTGATGGAAGAAGAGAACAATGTCAAATCGATTGTGAAACTCATTTCAACGTCGACCATCATCGCATCCATGTGTTGTTTGCCGAGTGTAATCCTCGTTCTCTTTGGTCTTGCAAGCGTCAGTTCTGCTGCCGCCCTTTCCGATACGTTGTATTGGGGAGGAGAAGGGTACGAATGGTTTCGTCCAACCATGCTTGCAATCGCTTCAATTTCGGTCATCGTTGGTCTTGTCATCTATTTCCGCAATCGAGGCATCTGCACATTTGATGATGTTCAACGTCAACGAAGGAAGGTCATCAATACGTCCCTTCTCGTCATCATCATCGCTTATCTCTCGTACTTGTTGTTCAATTATGTGATTCTCACAGAAATCGGCATCCTCCTTGGCCTTGATTGGGAATCAAGTCGATTCTGGAACAAATGATCATCCATTGTTACGAACAGTTGAACATCCAACCGTCCAATCCTCACCGGAATTCATCGCCGTTCGAGTTGCATCCAACAAATCATCCTCGGATGTTCGAATTGGCTGTGAATCAAGACCCCATGCAAGCGTGATTTGATAGCCATCAGTTGGTAAATTTTCCAATTGGAAAATCGAATTTTCAATTCGAATTTCATTTCTATTGTTTGCATTGGATACGACAATGTCTCGAGGATTAAGATGCATCCCTAAACGAGCTGCTTTCTGAACTGCTTCTTTGGCAGTCCAAGCCCAAAGGGCATCGAGTTCACCTGATCGAAGGTGGGCCAATTCTTCACCCTTTGCCATCATATCGTAAACGGTTGGTTTAGGAGGTCGTGCAAGTGGCTCTGCATCGACCCCTACTGCCCATCCATGTTCGATGAGAGCCACACAAGCGAGTTGCTTACTGTGCGAGATCGAAAGACTCGGCAATTTTGGCTGAATCCACAATCCCTGAATGGCTTGCAGATAGGGCGCCCGTTCTTCGGTTCTCGATATCATCAGTTGTGAACAGTCAAGATCGCCCCATTCGTTCAATGCTTCTTCTAGGAGCCAACGTGCGGAAAGATGTTCATTGCGACGTTTCTCAGTCTTGAACGTCTTGATTTCATCCCAATCAATGAACTGCAAAGAGGTTGGATCTCGTTCGCCAATTGCACACGTTGCGACGAGACATCGTGGGCCTTCTGCAAGAGTGACCCATTGAAACGTTGCTTGCAAAGAATCACACTCAACGATCGAAGGCAAATTTCTGATCATCTGGAACAGGTGCCATCGCCTTCAATCGAAGACCCTTCAATGCAAGGATTGGCGCATCATCTGAGCCAACAACAAGGACATCATGCACTGTAACACCTGCTTCTTCGACTGCAACTCGGATTGAACGCAATCGAAGTTGTTCATCACGTTCAGGAACTCGTAGCATCGTCGACCATTCAATTCCAACAGGTAAACTACTGAATCCTTCAGATTCCATCGCAACCAGACCAGCATTCTGGAATCCTGCTTCAATCAACATTGGTAGAGCTTCCAAGAGTACATCCTCGCCATCACGTTCATGAGCGAATTGATCCGTTGCTGGCAACTGATGGCGCATGAGCGCGATTCCATCAACACCTGGCGCGGATGCGTCACCAACGCCACGTAGAACGCCACCATGTGATTGGAAACGCGGACCGTGGAAGTATCGCAGATAGATGAAGGAGGGATGATGTTCAAGACGACCCGCAGGCGGCGTTCCAATGGATGGAAGTTCACCTATTTCGGATTGTAAGAACGTACTAAGGTCATCTGACTTCTTGACGAGGCGAACCGTTGCTTGGTGATGTTCACGTTCACCGAAGACAACGCCTTCAGAGTTTGTTAGATCTGATACGAGTCGACATTCAACCCACGTTAAGTCGCCTTGCGTACGAGCAACCTTTGCTTCAACACGTACACGCATGCTTCCTTTCATGACCTTGACAGGCAGTCCAAACGTCACACCTTCGAAACCTGCAAGACATGCATCAGGACAAAGCAACAATGCATTTTCTGCAAACATCTCCAAAGCCATCACACCGGGGTGATAAGGAACGCCTTCAATCGCATGGTCGCTCAGGAACGGATGGTCTGCAACGGAGAGTGTGCTCTGTGTCATGACCATCTGATGTTCTTCGAAGGCGAGTACTTTGTCAATGAATGGGAATCGAGTCGGATCTGCCATAACTGCAGCCATTTCTCCTGGTAGCATCAACGGTGCTTCTCTGAATGAATCGAAACGATCCATCAAGCCAAGAGATCCACAAGCAATAACTCGACGCTTACCGCCTCGAAGTGCTTCATCAACGAAAATTTGGACACCTACATCAACGGGCAGCGTTTCAATTCCTGCCGCTTCAAAGACCGCTTCGATGCTACCACGTGTAGCCATACCGACATCACGCCAACCCGTCCATCCAATGGCAACGGCTCTGCATGCTCCTTTCGCTGTTTGGCGAGCCATTTCAGCATCAAGAATCGAGTTCGCTGCAGCATAATCGGTTTGACCACCATTACCGAAACGTCCAGCAACGGAGGTGAATGCTGAAGCAAATCGTAACGTACCCTTCGATGCTTCAACCGCCTTCATCAACGAAGACCAACCATCGATTTTCACACGAACAACCTTGTCAAAGGTTTCCCATGCCTTATCGGCAACGAGTTTGGAATCTTCCAATCCTGCTCCGTGGACGACACCCGTAATCGGGTTTGCGAGTGATGCGCCAAGCGTTGAGAGCGCTTCAGCATCCGTCACATCGATGGAATGGTAAAACGCTCGATTGCCTGTCGATTCGATGTTTGAGAGTGTTTGGTAAACATCGCGACTACGGGTAAACTTCTGCCAAGCCTTGTTCCATTCAACCATGGTGACTTTACCATCGGATGATGCTTCCGTTAATCGTTCGCGTAAGGCCATCTTCTCCTTCATCAGATCTTCTTCGCTCCAATCCAACCATTCTGAAGTCTGTTCAATAAGGACTGAACGTCCAAGCAAATGGAAGGTGGCTTCAGCATCTTTACTGGCTTCTGCTACCCCGACAATGCATGCCGCAGTTACACCAGAACCGCCGCCTGAAACAAGCCATACATCATCGGATTGGAGTGGTTCAAGTTCACCTACAACATCTTCAGCGAAGGCGACAAGAAGCCACCGACGTCCGTCTCGATCAAGTCCAATCTCTACTTCACCAGCGTGCTCAAACAATTCCACTTCGATATGTTCTGCTGCAGTTGCAGCATCGAAGATGAGTTCAGGATGAACATCAAGTGCTCGAGTTCGCAAGTTTTGACGTTCAAAGGCATAGGATTTGGTCACGCCAGATGCTGCACATTGAATGGCATTGAAGCGCTCTCCAATGTTTCCATGCCGTCCATCCATCGCAGTAACGCTCGCAACGAGACCTTGACTCAATCCTCCAAGGTGTGCATCCATTCCTTTCAGAAGACCAAACCAGCCATGAGCTGCGAGTGAGATTTGGGCAGAAGGCAGTGTATCTTCCGACCATGCTGCAGATGCGAGTTTCATCGGAGCAAGATGAATCAGACCGACAACGTTCATCGTTGAAAGCGACGTTGTAATGGATTCAATATGTTCAGCATTTCCAGGATCCCCTCGATGGACTGCTCGACCTTGTTCTGTTTGAATGGAAACATCGCGAATACCGACTTCAAATCCGACTCGAACGGTTGAGAGTCCTCTCGCCTCAAGACGTGCACAAAGTTGTTCGGCAATGCCCCAACCATCATCGGTAACAACAACCGTTCCGTCAAGCGACAGTGATGCTCTGACAGTCTCCGCTTCCTCAACCTCAACCTGCCAACGTCGGCAACCATCGTGTTCTATTGAAGGTGTTTCGACTGGCGTTGGTTGCGTCGTAGTCTCGACAACAGGTGCTGCTTCGGTCGCAACCGTTCCACCTTTCATCTTCAGAATATAAGCCACGAAGTGGTTGAGTGTCGGATGGTCTGAAAGCAGGAAATCTTCGTCGACTGGAAGAGTGAAGATTTCACGGACATCGACCATAATTTCGGCTTGCTTCACCGTATCAATACCCAATTCACCTTCCAAATCTTGGTCCATTTCGATGAAATCAGCAGGATAGCCAGTGTGTTTGACGACGACTTCTACCAAGGACGCTTCTATACCAGCATCCGTTGGCATCGATGTTGATGCTTCAATCGGCGGTGGTGCTTGTTCCTGAACGGGTTCAGAGGCTACTGGAGCGGTGGCAACAGGCGTGCTTACGACAACATCACCGCCGGTCATCCGAGCAATATAGGCGATCATATGATTCAACGTTGGATGTTCTGAGAGCAAGAAATCCTCATCGACAGGGAGATTGAACAATTGACGTATATCGACCATGATCTCTGCTTGCTTAACCGTATCAATACCCAATTCACCTTCCAAATCCTGATCCAATTCAATGAAGTCTGCAGGATAACCGGTGTGCTTGACAACGACATCGATGACTTGCTGCGTCATCCCTTCATCAGATACTGGTGCTGCTGCAACAGGAGCAACGATTTGAGGTGCTTCGGGGACAGGCGCAGGTGGTTCTGGCTCAGCCATTGGAGCAGGTGCTGCAATCGTTGCTTCTCCACCTTGCATTCGTTGAATGTAACCGATCATGTGATTCAATGTTGGATGTTCTGAGAGTACGAAGGTTTCATCCACGGGCAGATTGAACTGCTGACGAATATCGACCATAATCTCTGCTTGTTTGACCGTATCAATGCCCAACTCACCTTCCAGATCTTGATCCAATTCAACGAAATCCGCTGGATAGCCAGTATGCTTGACGACGACGTCGATAACGGTTTGAACCATATCACCTGATGCAGGACTGCTTGTTGGAGCAGGTGCAGGTGGTGTTTCGACCACAACTTCTGGCTCTGGACTTGGTGAAGGTTCCTCTGTAGGCGGCTCCTGAACTTCAACAGGTTCGCTCGGTAGACCTTCAAACGGTGCAGTGATGCCATATGGTTCTCCTTGAATTCCTCCATGTAGATTGTCATCACCATCAACATAAGCGACGAGTTTATTGTCGAGAATTCGTAATTGTATGTCTTGAGAACCAGCAAGACCACGACACCAAGTCAGGAGGCGTTGACCATTGATTCGTTCCCCTTCAATTGGCCATGCTCGAACGAATGACAGCCCAATTTGTGATCCAAAGCCAGCAGCGAACCGTAATCCGTACTTCAAATTCGGATAATCGCCACCCTTCGACAGATGGAGGTTTCCAAGTTCCTCATCAACGACTTTGTGATTCGCAATCGGTGGAATTCGCTTTGTCAACAAACCATAGAACATGCTCGCATCTTCAATGCCGACACCCATTGGATGGCCAGTAAATCCTTTCGTATTGGCAATAACCATCGAATCCGTACTTTCGCCAAACGTCTGACGTAAGGCCTTGACCTCGCTCTGAGCACTTCCTCCACGAGCTGGCGTGTAGGTTTCATGCGAATAGAATACCATATCGTTTGCAATCGAATGTCGATTGAGATTCCAGCGCTCCTCCATTTCTCCCACGAAATCATCGACTGTTTTTGCGACGTGTTCAACATCGAGTCGTGTTCCATGATAAGCGGAATTTGCTGTTTTTGCACCGAGTAATTCAGCGATCGGCTGCACACCGCGTTCATCCGCTGAACTCTTTCGTTCAACTACGAAGGAAGCTGCACCCATACCCAAGACAAGCCCATTTCGTCGCTTGTCAAATGGCAAAGCCGCCTCTTCAACGATGTTGCTCGTTGATGCTGCACCTGTTGAAGCAAATCCGCTTCCAATCCACTCCCATAGATCATCTCCAGTTACATCATCTGCAGAGAGAATGATTACACGATCCACACGATCTGCTGCAAGCCAATCTTCTGCAATTTGGAATGCACCCGTTGCTGAAGCACAGGCGAGATTAATCGTTGTGGTTGGGCCGCGAATACCCGTAAATTGAGCAAATTGTGAATGACCCATCGTCAACGTTTGGAACAAATAACGGCGGTCGAACTTTCCTTCACCATCATCGCCATCTGTCTTTGCATGCTTCATCGCCATCTGCAATCCAGGGAAACAT
>Ga0208127_1000888_pt1 | contig 15319 bp, 10 predicted proteins | sample ETNtaG_6_FD_185751 | JGI IMG/M metagenome (GOLD analysis project Ga0208127, IMG submission 185751) | Marine microbial and viral communities from oxygen minimum zone, Eastern Pacific Ocean - ETNP201306SV45 (SPAdes) (version 2) | ecosystem: Environmental > Aquatic > Marine > Oceanic ...
AGCAGTTGCCGAGGTGCTAAGCAACCTTCCGACCTACCTCACATATATGAAGAAATCGGATGCCAACTTGCCTTCTGAACGTATCATGAAACGCTAATTCGGTCATAATGAAGGCAATTTGAGAAGGTTCTGTGAAACGAGAGGTTCGCCCTGAATTGGAGCAAGGATGCTTTTGGCTTCACCATATTGTCCTAATTGTGCCAAAATGGCAGCATGAAGATTGACAAAATGTGACTGCGATTTGTGGGCTTCAGAGACCATGCCCAGGAGGCCGAGTGCTTTCTCTTCACGCCCGCTCAAAAGAAGCGCTTGCATCAGATTGTAAAGCGGTTCTGGCCCTTCAGGATTTGCCCGAACAGCTTCTCGCAATGAGAGGATTGCTGCCTCAAATTGAGTTGCTGCGTTTGAAACATCCACAGGGTCATTTGATTCTTGCATATTGGTAGCCACTTGAAGGAGAGAGATTCCATAATTGTTCATTGCACCAACATCGCTTGGCACACTTGCTAGGACCCGTTGAAATGAGCGTGCTGATCCTCGCCAATCACCACGTCCAATGGCCATAAATCCGTCCTCAACGAGGCTTTTGACATCAGGGTTGTTCGTAGATTCAACGGTCATTGCACGTGCAGGATGTAAGTCAAAAGGTGTGAACGTCTTTTCTGCATATTCGACCACTTGAGGTTGGCTATTTGTTTCATCAAGGTTATGCTCAACGAGTACAACAGTATCCTCAAGATCAGAGAAGACTACTTCGACGACATCATCTTCTAGCGAATAAATTTCCTCAATGGGGGATGCATCAACAGGAATCTCGGGTTGTACTGTTTCAGGCGCTGGGGTCGAAGGCAGTGGTATTGCAGTAATTCGAATTGGCTCGGGCCCGGTTTCTTCGCCTTGCGATTCAAACTCAATCGCAGGTATCTTAGGAAGTTCTGGCTCGGGTTCTTCTTCGGGTACTACTACTGGAGGCGTTGGTAGTTCTTCTTCAGTTGTTGTGGATTCAACCTCCAAAGGTTGTACTGTTTCGATCTCCTCTGCAGGTTCTCCCGACTGGGCAACATCGAATGGGATCCCATCGCGGTGGCTACCAATCCCGAATGGGAGACGAGATACATTGGTTAGCGATTCACCACCGTAACCGAAAGGAAGTGAGGTTGCGGACGGTTTTTCTTCTTCAACAGGTGGCTCGATTCCTTCAAGTTCGTACCAAGCATCTGCTGCATCATCCAAACCAGGTACTTCGGTTGGAAGAACCATGTCTGCATCTTGAAAATCGTCTGAACGTTTCTGAATCTGCGAACCACATGCAGGACAAGACCCTCCTGCAAGGTAGAGAATTCCGCAAACTCCACACTCGTTCATGTTGACCCAGATGGGCCTTCGTCTTCAAGTTCTTCAATCCAACGCTTTGATGGACGATTACTCTTCAGCATCTGCAACAACGTCAGACTTGCCAGAAATGATGACCGATTTGATCGCACTCAGAATTTCCTCAGAATCATCATCAACCAGCGCTTCAGCAGGTGATTTTCCTTTTGCACGACCACGAGAGTACTGAGCAATGATTCCTAAGAGAGCAATGCCGACGAGGACAAGTTTCCATGTGGCCCCACCATCTTCGCCTCCAACGACGTAGACAAGCAGCATGTAGAAAGTAACGATAAATGTCGAGAGAATCATGACTGGGAAACCAGCTCTGAAAAATTCGTTAAATGAGATAGGGTAGCCTGCTTCTTCGGACAAACCGGCAGTAACCACATTCGCAGACGCTCCAATGAGCGTTCCGTTTCCACCAAGACAAGCACCAAATGCAAGAGCCCAGATCAATGGACCGAGATCGAGACTGAGTTCAACGGACAACGAAAGTACGATTGGAATCATTGTGGCTGTGTAAGGAATATTGTCAATAAAAGCCGAGGCGATGGCTGAAACCCACAATATGATGACAACGGCAGCAGCAAGCCTGTACTCTTCACTGAACGCTTCGATACCCTTCTGGACAAAACTACCGATGTAATCGATAACGCCCATGTACTGAAGTGAGTGAACAAGAACGAACAATCCAGCGAAGAAGAGCAGGGTGGTCCATTCAACGTGTTCCAATGGCTCTTCCAATTCGTGAGGATTTGTGGCAAGGAGCATGACAACCGCACCCGCAAGCGCAACCCATGACACTGCGATATGTACGACAGGGTGCAAGAAGAATCCAATGATAACAAGACAAAGGATTGTTCCACTGACTTTGAGCCCCTTCATGTCCTTGATGGCGTATTGGCGCTCAAGTTCGGTAATATCGCGATCTCGACGTCCGCTAAATTCGTCCTTGTAGAGCCAACGGATGAGCATGAATGAAGGGACGATTGTAAGCAAAATACCAGGCGCCATTTCGATGATAAAATCGTTGAATGTGACACCCTCTGAGGCAAGAGCGGCAATATCTGGGTCCTTGTTTCCTTCGATTGCAGATGGAGACATGGCAGAACCAATCATGATGTTTGGTGGATCCCCAATCATGGTAGCTGCACCACCGATGTTCGAGAACAATACCTCTGAAATGAGAATCGGAATAGGCTTAATGTCCAACACCTTGGCAATTTGAATTGTTACAGGCGTGAGTAACAACATGGTCGTAACGTTGTCAAGGAAGGCGGAAAGAACGGCTGTAACTGCGCAAAGAATGACGACAAGCGTCCATATTTCACCGCCGCTCTTCTTGTAGGCTTGGACAGCAAACCATTCGAAAACACCTGTATGCGAGATGACACCGACCATCACCATCATTCCAAGAAGGAGTCCTATGGTTTCCCAATCGATCATTGTTGTTACAGCCTTGAGACTGAGCGTATCTTGGTTCGAATAGAAATTGAGAGCAATAACTGCAAGAAGACCTCCAAGTGCAGCAGCAAGGGTGCGGTGAACTACTTCAGTAATGATGAGCGCATAGACAAAGAGAAGAATGCCGAGACCGACGTACACCGCTTGGGTGCCCATTCCATCACGTATTGTGATCTCAAGATGAAGGTCATCTCCACCGCCAGCAGCAAAGCCACTTTGAACAAAGTACATCGTACCGACGACAATCAATGAAAGGAGGGCAATTAATTGTGCTGGATGACGTCGTGAGAAAAGTAGACTACCGCCCATGTCTGGTGGACTAACAATACCTTATTGAGCGTTGGGTTATTGATTGGTTTAATTTTTCCAAAAAACAGCCACATTTCCTCGTGCGAAGACGAGTTGACTTGAGGTTTGTTCGGCAAGATAATTCCAAGCTTGTTTGAGGTCATCTCTTGTAAATAAGCCACGATTGACTTTTGCTTTGACCAGATGTCGCGAAGATAATTGCCCCTCAAGTTCGACGACCACTGCATCGGTCAATCCCGATTTTCCGATCCGAATCGTTACTGGTAATGAGGCATCTTTCGCTTGCCTCATCACAGAATCTGGAACACTCATTCCGCACCCTCTCCTTTGCGCTTGTAAGGTAGCCTCCGAACGGATTCACATTTCAGGCAATGAATAATTTTGATACCATTGCGAAGTCGAACTCGACTTGTCGTACCGTGAAGCATTAACGAAGAACACGACCTACAAACGACTTCCTTGGCTTTCTTTGAAAAACGAAGCCTATGGCGGCGAGATATCTTGTGGAAATGGGTTGCGTAAATTTGTCGATGTTCAACTGGATGGGATTGGACATCATAAATCAGGTTCACCAAACGATCTCTTGATTTGACAGCATGTTGTCGGCGCTTTCCCTTTTGGCGCTGACGGCGACGTCTCATTTTCTCACCTTAATCGAGTGCCGCAAGAAGATCTTTTGTGATTAAATCGATATCCCGATCACCATCAACGATGGTGAAAAGTCCAGCATCTTGATAGTAATCAGCAAGAGGCGATGTTTGTTGATGATAGGCATCTAAACGAGCTTTGACGGTTTCCTCAGTATCATCTGCACGACGTTTCTCTGAAAACGAACCACACTCGCAACCTGATTCTGGCAATGAGTTGAATGTATCATGATAGACCGCTCCACAATTACCACAACTGTATCGTCCGCAGATTCGTTCAACAATCCGTTCATCAGGTACATCGATTGCAAGCACGATCGAAACATCAACAATTTGTGCAAGGGCTTCTGCTTGAGGAACCGTTCTTGGGAACCCATCAAACATAACACCATTCTTGGCGTCGTCTTCTTTCAATCGATCTTCAATCAAATCGATGATAACTTGATCGGGAACAAGTGCACCTGCATCCATGTATTTTTTTGCTTCCAATCCAACCGCAGTCTGCGCCTTAACAGCAGCACGTAACATGTCTCCAGTCGAGACTTGTGGCAAGCCAGTTGCATCCATCATTCGTTGGGCTTGCGTTCCTTTCCCTGCACCAGGCGGTCCAAACAATACAATGTTGAGCATGGTTGAACGTTCGGCATCATGCATTTGAACGTATCACTTCAATCCCATGCGTTGTAGGTATTGCTCACCATAGTGGGACCATTGCTCCATCGTCCATCCATCAGGCAGTCCCCCCGGAGGCAAGGGTGGTCCTGTAGGCAAAGCTGGAACCTCCTTAACTGGAGTTGGCGGAAGTCCTGCTGGAGGGAGTCCCGCCGGCGGAAGTCCTGCTGGCGGACGTCCAGCAGGTGGCAAACCAGCGGGAGGTAGTCCTGCAGGAGGTGCTGCTGCAGGAAGTGGCATGTCCATAGATTGAGCAAGGGCTGCAGCAATCTCATCTTGAGAAACTTCTCCAGACGCTAGATCGTTTACTGAGTGGCTGATATCAAGTGCTTCCTCCCTGCGAGTTCCGAAATGATCAGGATTTGTATGCGCATTCGGAGAGACCAGTTCTGTACCATCATCTTCGATAGAAGCCGAAGATTTTAGTCGACGAGCACCAATCACGAGAAGGATGATGAATGCTGCAAGTAGGGGGTAAGAAATGAACGGAGACATATTGAGCAATCCGCCCGATGATTGCTGAGCACTTACGCTCGTATCGGCAGAGAATTCTACCACTACGCCAGAATCTGCAGTAAAGATGACCACCAATTGATACCGTCCATCAGCAGCGTCAGAATCAGGCTTGACGTTCGCAACGAGTTCTATGCTCTCCCCTACGGCAAGATTTGTTATGCTTCCTGGAGAGACAGAAGCGCTACGATCTGAGAGGGTATTCCCTTCAGCATCTCGCACTTCAACGCTAAGCGTCCCACTCAGTGGTTTGTTTCCTTCGTTAACGAGGACAAACGTCTGTTCTCCAGAACCTCCACGTGGAATAAACAACAATGGTGCTTTCTCGGCATCGGTACTGATTCCAGCGAAATCACTGGATGGGACTTCCACTCGGAGCGTTAAGGCGCCGGTCACATAACGACCATCGTTGCTTGCATTGACATACAACGGCAGATCGAATCCAAATCCAACATCCGTTTGGTTTGGAGGAAGAATTGCAAGGATGACGTTTGCTTCTTTCAAGACTCCAACGCTGGCTGGTGGATTTGCAAAGTTAACAGTCCAGCCATCGGGTGCAATTCCAGTGGTCCAATTCAGATCCAAATCAGCATTACCAATATTCGAAACAACGAGATTGACAAACGTATAATTTTCAGAAATTTGCGCACTGATTGCACCTTGTTCTACAGTACGAAGTTCAACATCAAGATTGTCTGAAACAACAATGGATGTATAGTTGGACGTGAACGATTGCGTAGTGTGCTCAACACGGAGCGTATAGGTGTTTGAATTTCCTTCTCGGGCTGTCTCAGGTACGAGAAGCGTCATTTGAACATCCGCTGTTTCCCCTGCAAGCAAATTAAATCCAAGCGTACTGGTGCTTGTCTCGCCATTCAAAGTGATATCACCTGGCCATTGAGGATTGCTCTTTACGAGTGAGATCGTGAAATCCATGTCCGTATTTCCATTGTTGGAAATGGTGTGATTGAAGTAGACAACATCGCCCGTATCGGCGTAAACAGGTGCGGCCAGCTCTCCAGGACCAACTGCACCATTAGGACCGTACAAATCGGATTGGAAGGAACGTAATTCTGCAACGGCTACATCAACCACTTCAACATGATTGAGAGCGCTATCGGTTGGTGAAGTGACAACACATGTCACCTGATCGATGAAACCAGCCGGTGGCAAGCCATTGGACACACTCGGAATAATCACATTCACGTCCATTGCAAGATCCTGGAGAATGTTAAGCGGTTCGAATTCAAGCGAAGAAGAATTCGAGTTGCCGAGCATGATTTGCCATTGTGATGCAGATGAACACGACATTGTATATTGAGCAGCAGAGTTTCCTGTATTTCGAACACCGATGGAGAAACCTGTGCTTTCACCAGGTTTTGCTGAAACACCTACCGTCCCTGAGGGCACAACGTCCACCGAATCAACTTGCCCAATGGTGAATGTGAGGCGTTGTGTGTGAGACACAGTTGGTTGATTTTGATATCGTGCAGTTACATCGACAACAAACGTTCCTGCACGTGCAAACCGTTTTGTTGAACCATCAAGTGATGCCGAAATATCGTCCAAGTTCAAGAGAAGATGGACCGTATCATTCTCAGTCCCTTGTCCGCTGAGTGTGAATGGACCTGAAGCGTTCACGGTTCTTGACCATTGATCTTCTGGACTATTAAGGAGTGCAGGATAGATCGGATCTGGCTCTTGAACACCAGATACGGTCAGACTGACGGGTCGCTCACCAGTACCCTCATGAACGACGACAAATGGAAGCAATAGCCCTGTTTCATTGCGCACATCCATATCGACATATGCAGCCGCTTGACGGTCAGAAGATGTCTGAGGAATGGTTCCATCTTCTTCGAGGAAGATGACTCTCAACCCTTGTGCAGTCACTTCAATGTCCATTTCGAGTACATTGTTGTTGGTGCCGGATACGCCATCGTTGATCTCAGCGACTTGGTTGTTGGTATCGAGCGATAAGCGGAGCGTGTGAATGCCAGTTGTTGCAAACTGTGTGAAAAAGGAGACGGAATCAAGTTCACCACCGTCAAGTGATGATCGATTTGAATCATAGAGAATCGTACCTTCTGTAATATCCTCAAGCTGAATTCGATAGGCCCCCGATGCGAGTGTTCCTTGGTTGTGCCAAGCGAGTGAAATCGACACGAGGTCACCAACCAATGGCGTGGATGAAGAAGGCAGGATACTGTTACCAAATGTCGTCAAATCCGCCTTAGGTATCAACGTAGCATCGGCTGCTAAAACCAGGCTGTATCGTTGCGAACTACCTGCTCGGTGTTCAACCATGATCATCCATTCACCGGATTGTGTGCTCGTTCCTGCCGGCAATCGTACACGTTCGACGTTGTTAAGAGCATCCACCGACCCTCCAGAAACGGAAACACCATTAGCGAAATTGTTTCCAAGATAGGTCGTTCCATCAGGAGCAACAAGGACCAAATCAAGATCGTTCATGAGCCGAGATTCGGATTGTGCAGCATTTGCACTTCCTTCAGCATCGCTCCAAGAAAGTGTGAGGTCAACACCTTTCGAAGCATCCATATCAAAGGCATACAAGAGAGAAAAACCTGCTTGTAATTCTCTTGCATCATCGTGGAATACATCCAGCATTGTCCCTCCAAAACTCGGAGAGAGACTGTTTTCAAGATCGATTTGACCCCATCCTTCGTTGTTGTTTGGAATATCGGGCGTTCCAAGGTCTTCAGCACCGTTGATCAGCGTCGCTTTAATCAGGCTTGCAGATGGCTTATTGATTCCAACAACTTCTCGCAAATATTCTCGCGTAAGTGCTGCCGAACCACCAGCAACTGCAGTCGCTTGGGACGTTCCGCTCAATTCCATGTACATCGAACGAGAATTGCTGTGCGTTCCAGTAGCACAGACCGAACCAATCGCATTCTTCGCTTCTTCTGCTCTTGCAGAACAGATGCCTTCACCAGGAGCCACGAGATCTGGTTTGATTCGACCATCCAAGGTCGGTCCTTGTGATGAAGAGACACTCACGCTACCATTGGTGCTTGAACCGATCGACAAAACGTTCTTTCCAGTACCAGGTGCCGTAATTTGGGAGGCGCCACTGGCACCATTATCTCCAACTGAGAAGACTGGTAGGAGATATGGGTTGTTTGAGACGTATTGGTCAGCTGAACGAGAATCTGCGGTATAGTAGCCAAAGTTGCCATTCGATCCCCAAGCGTTGACTGCAATACGTGCAGTCTTGAGTTCAGCATCTGTAAATAAATCATAAATGGAGCCTTGTCGACCAAAGTAGCCAGTCGGATCATGCTCAAGAGCATACATGACAAGGTTTGCTTCAGGAGCTACGCCCATCGTTGATGCGTCACCACTACCATCTCCCAGTACAGTCACAACGATGTGCGTACCATGGCCACTGTTGCTGTCGATTGGAGAAGGGTCAAGTCCATATTGTGTATTGATCGCTGCAATTCGACCAACAATGTCTGGATGATCGTTATCAAGACCCGTATCCATAACCGCGATGGTTTCTCCAGAACCATTGAGGCCCAGAGAAGACGATGCTCGAACTGCAACAGCTCCAACTTCAGTGGCCGCCATGTTGTTGTGAAGCATTAAGTCGAATGTTTGCTGCACAAACAGAACATCCTCATGCGAAGCACTCATTTGAAGTTGCATTGGAGAGATTCCGTCTTCGTAGACTGCCTCGCACATATCCAGTGAGCACCATGCAGTTGCTGCTCCGTTTCGGATAAAATCGGAGGAAATTTCAACCAATTCGGCCGAATCTACATCCGATGCAAGAACGTAATGAACGATATTGCTTCCGAGAACATCACTTGTTGTTCGCATGAAAGGATGGTATTCACCAATCCAACGAACATCATCATCCAAGTGAAGTGATTCAAGGTATGTTGAATCATGTATTCGAACGATGTAAACGCCTGGACTTTGACGTTCCAAGACCTTGAATTCGAATGTGGAAGAAAGTTGATCGATGATTGAACCATCATTTGTGGAGAGTTGAAGAAGATAGAGTGAACCAGAATTCTTCCATGCAGAATTGATGTCATCAAAAGTACTTACAAGAGGATCGAATGACAATCCTGCCAAGTGAATTGTTGGTTGCAATTCTTTGAGCGAAACAGCCTTTGTCAACGTCGGTTCAATCGATTGCCAGTTGGATTCTAAAGCGTCGACAGGGGTTGAAATTCCTCTTGAATCCGATGTGGATGAAACCGCGGGAAAAACCAATGACAGGAGAAAGATGGACAGCAGGAGATAACACCTGCGACGCTCTTGCATACCTTGCCGACCACAATTGGGTTTTTGAGGATGCGCCTATATTGATTACAGTCCATTGTAGGCTGCAATGGCGTTATCAGTCTTTTCAACCGATTTTTTCCAGTCGCCTTCGATACCCATCAATGCACGGATTGCATCAACATTTTCGGGAATAACATCCGATTCTTGATGGATGGCTTGGAAGTAATAGAGCGTGTTTCCATCAAGTTTGACACCATCTTCCCAGACAAAAATTTCGTGAAGGTCACCCCACTTCCGTCCAATATCTCTCGAGAACTCCATGACCTCAGCCGTTGTCGTAATCCCTGTTTCGGAGCCGTTCATGATGAGAACTCTCGGTTGTTGGGACCATAGATCAAGCACAGATTCTGTACTCATTCCATGACCTTCTGGGAGGGTAGCGACGATTGCATGAACGTGCATGATGGTTGTTGGTACTGCAACAGCCAATGAATTGATAACGATTTCAGGGCGTATCGTCATAACATCTGGACCGTGATGACTCGGAACTTTAAGCACAGGTTTGATGGCATTGATTGGCCCTTTACTCGAATCACCTGGATCAGCAGCACGACGAATCATGGTACATTCAACAGAGAGCGAACCACAAGCGTGGAGAAGCGGAACAAGCGTTCTTGAAAGCCCAGTCGTATTGCATGAGACAACGCGTGTTCCTTGCACATTCATGTTCTCTGCATGATTACCGCTTGAAGTATAGGACCTCTCGGTCATCGCGTGCTTTTCACCACCTTGAAATATCCACTTTACACCAGCATTCTGGTAAATTTCCTTGTTTTGAGCACCGACCTTTCCAGGTGAACAATCGACCACAATATCAGCGACTGAAAGAAGATCGGAGAGGCCCCCTTTACAATCGTAACCTGCTGGAGCGAAGGCAGCAATTTTTTCCTCCGCATCATAGGTACAATAGAGTGGGTAGCCTTTACGAACGGCAAGATCGCAACCAAATGAAGGACGTGTTTTCGTGACCCCAACAATTTCCATATCATCCTGTGCATCGATTGCATCCGCAACCCGCTTTCCGATTGTTCCGTAACCATTGATTGCGACCTTTACGACCATACTGCTCAACCAGTCGCTATGGCTGAATATCCATAAACAGTTCGTGCGGACGTAATCAGAACAGAATTCAGATTTTTTCAGCATGATAGGGAGAGGGTATTTGACCGACCTTTGACACCGATGAAACATGGCGGGTCCTGCCGACGTTGTAGAACGCTCTATGAGCATCAATGCAAAGTTCTTACCACGACTCCAAGCCGCTGTTGAACAGAACGCTTTGCTACGAATCGGTTGGACTGGTTCTGGAGAAGAAGTTCCAAAGAGTGGCGAAGTTGGACTTTGCCCAGCTATGCCCAAGGGTGCACGGATTCGAGCATTGGGCAAACTTGGTTCATGGACGAGTTCGTTTGGCCTAGGAGGTACGTTTGATCTCGAGGGCGATGCTGGTGCATTTTTTGGCGCATACAATCAAGGCGGCGAACTCTCAGCAACCGGTTACATTGGACGATGTGCTGGATTCATGATGCAAGGAGGCAAACTGTCTGCGAAGGATGGTGCTGACGATGATCTTGGCATGTTCATGAGTGACGGTTTGATTTTCGTCCAAGGAACTGTTGGGCAACGCATTGGTAACGGAATGACAGGAGGTGCCATCGTTGTTCAAGGCGATGTTGGCGATGGTGCTGGTTGTGCAATGAAAGGTGGAAAAATTATCATCGAAGGCCGATGTCCAACACCTCCTCAAGGCACACAACTTCGCCCCTTGACGGCAACTGAACTAAAACAAATCAACAAAGATCTTGAGAACTTTGATGCATCGCTTGGAACCGATGCATTTTGCCTAGAGTCAAGTGAAAGCGTGGAATATCACATTGACAACTCGACCGTTTCATCTGGCGACCTCTCCAGCATAGCCATTACACCGATGGAGGAACCGCCGCTTATTGAGAACCATGAAGTGGATACAGCAGCACTTATTTTTGGTGCAGAGGAAGAATCACCTCCTGTATTACTCCCATTACCAATGCTACCTTTCATCCCAAACGGAGAACTTCTTGTTTCAAAAGAGAAGAGTTCATCTGGCCGATTATCTCATCTTCAAACACAACCGTTCATGGTCGAGGAACACCCACGGCCAATCGACGTCCTTCTCCTTAACATTCGCAGTCTTTGTGATCTGCCTCAACACGGTCGTGGAGTTGCTGGCATCTGCATTGATTTTGACAGCCTTCCAGCACTTAATGATGAGGAATTGGACGGGCTACTCGTCATCTTACGCACCCTACTTGGCATTGAATTACCAATTCTTGCCTGCCAAGGAATCGCTCGCATACAGGCCCTGCACAAGCGTTCTGTCTACCACAATCTCCAAGTTGCTGTTTCTCGAATTGAAGACGGAACAGGAATGCCCGAGGCAGCAACCTTGCCGATTGTAGGACGTTCTGTCAAAACCAATCTTGAAACAACTTCGACCACGGCTGCTTTGGAATTTGGATTCACATGTGATGCCCATGACATCATCGTTGCTCGTTGTGCAGGTGCACAATTTGTCGTCACCCAGCCACCTGTTCTCGAAACAGAAGATATGGAATTTTGGCTGCAAGGCTTAACACTCGATATGAAACGAATCCTTCGACAACTCGGTGTGGAATCAATCGATCAAGTTCAACGCGCGCATCTCCGTGCATTGGATTATGATACTGCAGCAATCAGTGGCTTACGGATGGTTGGCTACGAGCGACCATTGCCACATTGGTTTGCAAAATGAGGTGAAACAATGCCAACGATTTCCGTAGAACAGCACCTCCTCGCCAGCCTTTTGTCCAATCATGGATGCAAGCATGACATCGAGGATGTTGATCTTCGGCTTCCACTTCTTGGCACCGATATTGACCGTTGTGATGAAGAAGTTCTGGACATCGAAATTTTTCCAAACCGACCTGATTTACTGAGCGCTGAAACATTGAGTCTTGCGATGAGGGGATTCCTTCACAATCAGCCAACGTTACCGGATGAAACGCTTGATTCAAGTGGCATCACCATGTCTGTTGAGGCAGAGATTGCGTCCATTCGACCGATCATATTGGGAGCGGTTGTACGCGGCCTGAAGATGAAGGACGATGATGAAATGGACGCGTTCATCAAGCAGTTGATGGACCATCAAGAGAAACTCCATTTTGCACTCGGAAGAGGACGTAGGCGAGCGAGTATCGGCGTTCATGATCTTGCAACACTTCACCCACCATTCACGGTCAAAGCTGTTGATCGCAGCCACGCGTTCATTCCGTTAGCGATGGAGAATGAAATGCCCATCGATGAAATTCTTACATCGCATCCAAAAGGCGTGGATTATGCACATCTCTTGGAAGGAATGGAACGTGTACCGATCATCGAAGATTCAAAGGGTGCAGTCCTCTCATTCCCCCCCATCATCAACGGCGCTCATACAACGGTTCAATCATCGACACGTGACCTTTTCATCGATGTGACTGGTTGGGATCGTCGCGCATGCGAATCCTGCTTGATGCTCGTAGCACTCCAGGCGAAAGAACGCGGTGGTGAAATCCAAACCATCCACCTCACGGATTGCAACGGTGATGAGGAGGTGCTTCCGAATTGGGGGCCTGTTCATCATCGAGTTCCAGCGAGACTTGTTTCAACAATTTTGGGTCGCGAATTGAATGATGACGAACTTGCAAATGCTATGATCCGAATGGGAGGATCCTACACGGGTCGAAGCCCTGCTACAAGTGAAGAAGTCAGTGAGGATGGGACCATGCAATACGCAGGAAAGGGAGAGGATATGCTTGGTTTTGACATGCCTCGATGGCGGTTTGATTTACTCCATCCCGTTGATCTTGTCGAAGATTTAGCGATTGGTCATGGCTACGAGGATCTTGGAACAGATGTACCGAAAGCACCAATGAATGCAATCCCACGTCCTGATGATCATCTTCGCCGAAGAATCCGAACCTCGATGCAAGGCATGGGATTCATGCAAATTCAATCCCTTACCTTATCCAATGATTTCGATCAATTTGAACGAATGCGTTGGAAACCTTTCAATGCCATCACACGCATTACGAATCCGATTACGCAAGATCATACTATGATGCGCCATTTCCTTCTACCTGGCTTGTTAAAATTACTTTCTTCAAATCGCCACCATGATCTACCGCAGTCGGTCTATGAACTCGGCACGGTCGTTCGTGATCATGTCAACATGGATCGTTTGGCATTCTTGACCGCAGAGCGGATCGGTGGTTTTGCATCGATTCGAGGGCGCATCCAAGCATTCTTGCGAGATATTGGTGCAGAAAACGTCGTAATTGAAGCACTTCCTGCCAACGAAGGACCATGGCTTGCAGGTCGTGCTGCTCGTGTTTTACTCAATGGTGAATGGGTTGGTTGTTTCGGTGAAATCGATCCATCCATCTCGGAATCATTTGAGTTGCTGGTTCCGCTCAATGGTGCAGAGTTTGACGTTGAAGCGCTCAAATCGACGATTACAGATCCTGTTTGATGAGCAACATGTGCGGCCGTTTTGCCTATCGTGGAGAACAATGGCCTGAATTTGTTGCAGATTTGGAGAAACCCCCATTCCAACCAAACTTCAATATTGCTCCTAACGACAAAATACCAGTCATACATTTGAATGAAGAAAACCTCAACATCACATCGATGCAATGGGGTCTACGTCCTTCATGGAGCAAGAAAAGCACGATGGAACCAATCAATGCGCGCATTGAAACCATCGAATCAAAACCTATGTTCAAAGATGCATACGAACAGCGCCGTTGCATCGTTCCAGCCGATGGATGGTATGAATGGATGACAACACCAAGAGGTAAAGTCCCATTTTACCACAAGCCAGTGGATGACTCTGTCCTCCTCATGGCAGGAATTTACGAGCACTGGAACGATGATGGTGGTGAATTGAAGACATTCAGTATCGTAACTCAGGATGCTTCTCCAGACGTTTCACATGTTCACAATCGCATGCCTGTTCTCATCGAATCAAGTAACGTCAATGATTGGTTGACTGGAAAGGAAACGTCCCTTTCAATCCCCCAAATAGAGGTATATCCAGTCGGACGTGAAGTCAACAAAACATCTGCAAGTGGACCCCAGCTTATCCAAAAGTTACGAACATTGTTCGATTGATTAAGCAAAGGCTGTGTATGAACCATCACCATTTTTGACGTAGGGTGTTGGCTCGAATTGACCATCTGGCTTTTTCTTGTAATGATAGCCATCCGTATGGTGAACCCATTCAAATGGTTCTTCCTCAGAAGGTTCTGTTGGTTGCGGAGATTGATCAACAACACCATCGTATTGGTCTGCAAGATTCGTTGATGCTGAAACCGATGTATCACCACTACCGAACAAGGCCAATGCATCTTTGTAAGCACGCTCATCTCTCTCCACAGAGGATGAATGTTTCTCAGAATGAACTTCTTGCCCTTTACGATAAACGACTGGCTGTGGAGGCGTCTCGTCGATTTCGTCGTCGTTTTTCTTCGAACGCTTGAACGGCCAGAAGGGAGGCATGACCACCGCTTCATGCTTCTCTTGATATTTGTTTTGAAGTAGTGGAATCAAATTGCCGTGTGCTTCAAAACCAAAGACATTGTAGCCACACTATGGTCAAGAAGCAAACAGCGTTTTGGCTATGTTTTCTTCTTGTCCTACCCATGTTTGCATCAGCAAATACAACAACGATGACATTGACCCCTGCAGAGCATTACGTGGCATATCCTGGTCAAACCGTCCAGCATCATATCGATGTCACCTATTCAGGAGCCTCAACTGCAACGCTCAAACTCGACTTGCAAACACAACATCTCAGTCATGTCAATGGTAATGGCCAAGAAATCGTATTTGACAACGGCGAGACGCAGCGTTTCATTTGGACCATGACGCTTCCACAAGCGACCCAGATGGGGAATGAGAACATCAAAATCACCATTATCGACACCTCTGATCTATCGAATCAAAGCGTGGATGTTGACCTG
>Ga0208127_1000890_pt1 | contig 15295 bp, 12 predicted proteins | sample ETNtaG_6_FD_185751 | JGI IMG/M metagenome (GOLD analysis project Ga0208127, IMG submission 185751) | Marine microbial and viral communities from oxygen minimum zone, Eastern Pacific Ocean - ETNP201306SV45 (SPAdes) (version 2) | ecosystem: Environmental > Aquatic > Marine > Oceanic ...
TGCTCACACAGCTGATGGCAAAAGCAATGAATAAAACACTTGTCAGTGTGCTTTTTCCTTTTGGCGAAACAGCCCAAGCAAGCGGTGATGCTGTAGAAGGAGAAATGAAACCAATCGAGGCAGGCGATGCTGGAATCATGATGGCCTTTGCTCAAAAGGTTATTATCATTCCTGGATATGGAATGGCGGTAGCTCAAGCTCAACAGAAAGTATGGGAACTCAGTCAGCTCCTCATTGACAGAGGTGTCGATGTTAAGTTTGCCATTCATCCGGTAGCAGGAAGAATGCCCGGTCATATGAATGTTTTGTTGGCTGAAGCTGGAGTGCCTTATGAATTAATTTTTGATGAGGATGAAATAAACCAAGAATTTAAGAGCTGCGATGTTGCGCTTGTTATAGGTGCAAATGATGTCGTCAACCCTATCGCTAGAACAGATCCTTCAAGTGAAATTTATGGCATGCCCATACTTGATGCTGACTATGCATCCAATGTAATTGTAGTTAAAAGGGGTCAAGGAACAGGGTTCTCAGGAATTGAAAATGTCCTCTTCTTTCTCGATAACACAAGAATGCTTTATGGTGATGGTCAAGCTGTTGCCACAGATCTTGTGAACTCAATAAAAGAGCTCTAGAAAAAATAATTTTAAGCCTCGTATTCCTATCACATCAGTTGTGTTATTCTCACCTTCATGTTTGTTGAATTTGAAATGGAGCGACTGCAATCACTTTATGAAAATGAAGTGAAATACAACCTCAGTGATAGTGGGAATCACCCATTATCAATGAAGGACCTTTTGAGTGATGACGAGATAAATAAAATCCTCGACATGGAAATATACTATGGCTATACCACTGGTGACCCAAAGCTCTTATCTGCCATTTCATCTTGGTATCCAGATAAAATTAATGAGAGCAATATTCTTGTTACCAATGGCTCTGCTGAAGCCAATTTCTTAATTGGCTGGACCTTGGTTGAGCCTGGTGACGAAGTCATTATGGTGCTGCCGAACTATATGCAGGTTCCAGGCTTAGCAAAAAACCTCGGAGCAACTGTAAAAACGATTCACTTGAAAGAATCTCTCGGATGGCACCTAGATCTTGATGAGCTTGAGTCAATTGTAAACGACAAAACAAAATTGATTTCAATTTGTAACCCGAGCAATCCAACTGGCTCAGTTATGTCTGATGATGAGATGCGGTCAATTGCTGCGATAGCAGAAAAATATGGGGCCTATATTCACTCAGATGAGGTATATAGAGGGTCTGAGCTTGACGGAAATGAAACAAAAAGTTTTGTTAATTTTTATGATAAATCTCTTGTCTCTTGCGGTTTATCAAAATCATTTGCTCATCCCGGGCTAAGAATTGGGTGGCTTGTTGCATCGCCTGATGTCATCCAAAATATTTGGACTAGAAAAGACTATACAACACTCTGTGCTTCTGTGATTTCCCAAGAAATTGGAACCAAAATCATGACGCTGCCAACCAGAGAAAATATTTTGGGGCGATCAAGCAAGATGCTTACAGAAAATTTGGTTTTATTCCAAAACTGGTTGGATAGTCACAATGGGCTTTTCACATTTGTTCCTCCAAAGGCTGGAGGCATGGCCTTTGTGGGCTATAACATGGACATCAATAGCACTGAGTTTGTTCACAAGCTCAGGGTTGAGCAGAGTGTGTTGATTGTTCCTGGAGATTGCTATGGTATGGATGGATATCTCAGATTTGGGATTGGTGCAAACCCAGACTATCTCAATGAAGGCTTACAGTTAGTCAGCGCCTGCATTAAGTCTTTGGGCTATTGAAGAACCCCATTTTAAATATAGCTGTGGACACGCCAGTGTCACAGATTTTTGACTATTATCTTCCTAAGAATTCTGACCAGAAGCCCAAAATCGGTCAAAGAGTGTTAGTCCCTTTTGGTAGAAGAGAGGTTGTTGGTTTTGTTCATGGGATATCAGATGAGACCTCTCTGCCAAAAAATAAGGTCAAATTTTGTAAGTCGATAATCGATGAGGATCCCCTTATCAACAATGAGGCCCATGATTTGATTTCATGGTGTAAAAATTACTACCATTACCCACTAGGTAAAACTTATGCAACAGCTGTTCCAAAATACCTAAGATCAGCAAAAACTCCAGTCATAGAGAGTAAGGTCTTTCAGAAATCCAGCGACAAAAGAAAATTGACCGCTCACCAAAAAAAAGCGTTTGATAAATGCGTTGAGATGCTCAAAAAACCTAGCCCCGTGCTTCTTAATGGTCTTACTGGCAGTGGTAAAACCGAAATATATTTACAACTGATGCAGCGAGTGCTTGATAAAAAGCAACAGGTTCTTTTTTTAGTGCCTGAGATAGGTTTGACCCCACAGTTATTTGAAGCAATAAGCTCAAGGTTTGGCAATTGTGTTGGGCTAATTCACTCATCAACATCAGAGAAATCAAGGGCAGAAGCTTGGCTTTCTGCTAGAGAAAACAAGCTTTCAATCATACTGGGTACGCGGTCTTCTATATTTGTTCCTTTTCACTCCCTCGGCTTAATTGTTGTTGACGAAGAGCACGATGAATCTTACAAACAACAATCTGGGCTGATGTACTCTGCAAGAGACCTTGCCGTTGTAAAGGCTAAAAAATCTGGCTGTGGCTTGGTTCTAGGATCTGCAACGCCTTCTTATGAGAGCCTATTGAATGCTGAAAATGGAAAATACAATGAGGTTCAGCTGAATAAGAAAGTTTTTAATGCTGCACCCCCAGAAAAAAGACTTATTAATCTGAATGTTAATCCTTCTAATAAAGGGCTTACCGCTCCTTTAATAAATGCCATCTCTGAGGCTGTAGAAAAGGACGAGCAATCACTTCTATTTATCAACCGAAGAGGCTACTCGCCTATAACCATGTGCGAAGAGTGTGGGAAAATAGATGAATGCCCTAGGTGTGAAAGCAATTTGGTTTTCTATAGAGGCTCAAAAAAACTTAAGTGTCATCATTGCTCTTATCAAGAAAAGATCCGGGAACACTGTACGGTTTGTGAGGGGGAAAAAATTACTGTTGGACATGGGACCGAAAAAATTGAAGAAGAGCTTGAGGCCAAATTTCCGAAAGAGATGATCATCAGAATTGATCGAGACACCACCAGAAGCAATAAAAAAAGAGAGGAGGTATTTGGTCACGCAAAATCTGGAGCAGCTAAAATTTTGGTTGGAACCCAGATGCTAACTAAGGGACATGATTTCCCAAACCTATCTCTCGTGGCATTTATCAACGTTGATCAAGGTCTTTTTGGAAGTGGCTATAGAAGTGCTGAACGTTTTGCACAACAGTATTATCAAGCATCTGGAAGATGTGGAAGAAGAGACAAAAAGGGGCTGGTATTGCTACAGACACATAATCCAGAAAATGCTTCCTTGAAGGCGCTTCTTGATGATAGTTATAGAGCCTTCTATGAAAGAAACAAAGAAGACAGAGAGCGCCTTGGATGGCCCCCGTACACTTATTCTGTTTTAATTAGAGCCGAATCAGCGAATGAAAGGCATGTATTTACTTTTTTAGATGCTGTTGCTGAGTTTATAGAAAAATCACAAGATAGGCAGCTGATCAAGCTTCTTGGCCCTATTCAATCTCCAATTGGAAAAATCAGAGGCAAAAAAAGAGGTCAGCTGATGCTTACAAGCAAGAACAGAAAAAAACTACACATGATGGGTGGGCGATTGTTAAGCTTTGTTGATACAAAAAGACTTGGAACAAAAGTAAAATGGTCAATTGATATAGACCCAACTGATCACTCATGACAACAGAAGATAAAATAAAAAACCTGATTATTGATGCATTGGCTAGTAGCCAGAATATCAAAAAGGATGAGATAAATGAGGTTGGCCTTGAGCTTTCTAGAAATAAAAGCAATCAGCATGGCGACTTTTCAAGCAACATTGCCCTAAAGCTTTCGGGAAAGCTTGAAGGATCTCCAATGATCATTGCTGAGGAAATCATTCGCTCGATTAAAGCTTCTGATGAAATTGAACGAATTGAGTTTGCAAAACCTGGCTTTATTAACTTCTATCTTTCGTCTGATAAAAAACATGGCGTTCTTGAAGAGATCATGCGCCAAGGGAAGGAGTTTGGCTCATCCTGTGTTTCTGAAAAAAAGAAGATTCTTTTGGAGTTTGTCTCAGCAAATCCAACTGGCCCGCTCCATGTTGGTCATGGTCGTCATGCGGCTTTTGGTGATTCGTTGGCACGTTTGCTCAGAAAGTCTGGTCATGAGGTTTTTACAGAATACTATCTCAATGATGCGGGACGACAGATTGATATCCTTTGTGCAAGCGTGATATTTGAGCTTCTTCTGTTAGAGGGATTGGATCTTGATGGCCTGGATGGTTTATACAAAGGTTTATATATTAGAGAAATTGCCAACGGGCTTCGAGATGAGGGCATAGCCATCAATAACAAAATATCGATTCCTAATCTGAGCGGATCAAGCGATGAGCTTATTGATGCCCTTATTTTAGAAATGAAAGAAGCTGTTGGAAACGAAACATTTCAGATGATTTCAGATAAAACCGTACTCGAGATGACAAACCTACTTAAGGATGATCTTTCGGACTTTAGGGTTAGCCAAGATGGCTTTTATTCGGAAAAGTCGCTCTTTTCGGAAGGAAGGATTAAAGAGGCTTGCGAGATCATAAAGAAAAATGGACATGCTTTTGAAAAAGATGGTGCGCTGTGGCTTGAGTCAACAAAACATGGTGACGATAAAGATCGTGTGGTTATTAGAGAAGATGGAAGGACCACATACTTTGCGTCTGATATTGCTTACCATCACCACAAAAAGCTAAGGGGTTTTGACCTCTTAATTAATGTTCTAGGCTCGGATCACCATGGTTATGTTTCTAGGCTTGAGGCTGGTCTCGCCTCAACAGGAAACAAAGCCTCTGATCTAGAAGTCATTTTGATGCAGTTTGTTACCCTTTATAGAGGAAAGAAAAAAATTCAAATGTCTACCCGATCAGGCAACTTTGTGCCCATGAGAGACCTTTATTCAGAAGTTGGGGTTGATGCTGCAAGGTTTTTTTATGTCAGCAGATCTCATGATCAACACTTGGACTTTGACCTAGAGCTTGCAACAAAGCAAAACAATAATAATCCTGTTTACTATATTCAGTATGCAAATGCTCGAATAAAAAGCGTAATCAAAGAAAATGAAAAAAGAGGGTATCTTTTCGATGAAGAGATGGGGAAATCAAATCTTGCCAAGCTTAATTTATCTGTCGAGGAAGATATCATTTCACTTTTGGGGAAATATCCTGAAACGATTCTGAAAAGCTCTGAGAGCAGGGCTGTAAACAAAATAGCAAACTATCTAAAATCGTTGTCCCAGCTTTTCCATTCCTATTATGGCAATACAAAATTTGTATCAGATGACGGAGAGGTTAGAAACGCGAGATTGCTTTTGCTGTACTGTGTATCAACAGTAATTGAAGATGGTCTTGAAATCCTGGGTGTTTCCGCTCCATCTAAGATGTAGACTTTTTCTTCTTTTTGTACTCAATATCAAGGGATTGTAGCTTTCGATATAGGTTTGTGCGTTCCATGTCAACTCTTCTTGAAAGCTCGCTTATTTTTCCACCGACCAGTTCCAGCTGTTTAGTTAGATACGCTCTTTCAAAAAGCTTTTTGGCTTCCTTCATGCTTAAAGAAAGAATGTTATTTTCTATAAGAATATTTCCACTCGGGCCTTGTAATGTGATGATTTCTTGGATTTCATCTACATTGACTATTTCTTTTTCACGTCTTGAAAGAAGCGCCTGAACAAGGTCTACCATTTGACGAAGATTTCCAGGCCATTGGTACTTTGAAAGCATATTTTGTGCGGCCAAGCTAAATCTCCTATAACCATGACCATCTCTCTCAACAAAATATTTCACTGTTTCGTCCAGCATTTTTGGCACCTCTTTTAGTGAGCTTCTAAGTGGGGGTATGTTCAGTTCGATAATACTATCTTCGCCTGTGAAAACGATCTCTTCTCTGTCGGAGACACCAATAAATATCTTTGTTTTGCTTTTATTCGCACAAGCAACTAACTTTTCGATAAAGGCAGGCTTATCGTCTTCAGGAACTTTCTCTATGCTCTCTATAAAAACTGCTGAATTATTCTCATTTTCTAGCGCATTACGAAAAGCCTCGCTGTCTTCATGGTCAGTAAACTCTTTTCGGTTGAATTCAATTTTTTGGAACTCGCCTGCATCCATGAGTTTTTTTAAATATATGGCTCTAGCCCAGGCAGCCTTCTCTAAACCTTCTTCAGACTGAAGCATAAAAATATTGTTTTGCTCAATGTAAGGATCAAACTCATTCAATGTTTTTATGAGCGTTGGTGTGTTTTGTACCAAATGAGAAAAAATATCCTCTCCAACTGTGTTTTGTGACAAAACCTCTTTTGCTGATGTAAGGAGCTTTTCTATTGATACTGGTTTTTCTATAAAATCTTCTGCGCCTAACTTGGTTGCTTCAATGGCTGTTTCAATGGTTGCATGCCCCGAAATCATGATCACTGGAAAGTCACTCTCTGGTTGGCTTGTCCAGTCTTTTAAAAGGCTAATGCCGTCCTCTTCTGGCATCCAAATATCAAGAAAAACCAGATCTGGTTTTTTGTTGTTCGCCATATTTCTGGCCTCATCTGCCGACGAGGCTGTTGAGGTTGAGTATCCCTCATCTATCAAAATCTCTTGAATGATCTTTCTAATTTCAGGCTCATCATCAACGATCAGTATGTGCTTTTCGGTCACTGAGTGTTCTCCTTAGCTTTGTTTTGTTTTATTGGCAAATAAATTTTAATTGTTGCCCCGACAACATTATTTTTTATGTTTATTTCGCCTTTATGCTCATCAATTATGCTCTTCACAATAGCCAGACCGAGGCCTTTGCCATTCTTTTTGGATGTTTTATATGGCTCAAAAGCTTTTGTGATAATGTTTTCATCAAAGCCTTGGCCATTGTCTTTTATATTGATTTCGCAATAGTTTTCTGAATTGATTTTTTTGATGTCTGTTTCAAAGCTTATTTTGGGCTTATCTACTTCTTCACAAGCATCGATCGCATTCAATAAAAGGTTATTTAATACTTGCTGGATCTTGTTTCTGTCTGCCTCAATCGGTTCTAGTTCGCCTTTTTTTAAATCGATAGAGATATTTTCATGCTGTCTAGAAAAAAGCCGAATACTTTCCTCAATGACGTCATTGATGTCTGTTTTTTTAAAGCTCAGTTTTTCTCTTTCTGCGAAATTGCTAAAGGCACTGACCAGGTCCCGGAGAACATCTACTTGTGAAATAATTGTTTTGGTTGAAGCATTGATGAACTCTTTTTCTTCTACAGATCCGCTGAATCTTTTTTGGATTCTTTCGGCGGACAACTGTATGGGTGTCAAAGGATTATTAATTTCATGCGCCATCCTTTTAGCAACATCGCTCCAAGCAGCTTCTTTTTGTGCTGCCATAAATGAGTTTACAAGGACGGTTATTTCATCTTCCTCTCTCTGCTCTTTGTCGTTAGAGGTCTTGTTTTCTGTATCGGCTTTTTTGTCCGTCTCTTTCTCCAGTGATTCGATTGGCTTTACCAACCTATCTGCAAATTCAAAAGAGCCGTAAAGCGCTAATAAAAGGGCCAACATTACAACCACACCTAAAATCAGGGCATAGCTGTATTGTATTGGTGTCTTCATAAAGCTCAGCATTCCATACCTGGCATAGGTTTCTTCTACAGAATAGGCCATCATGCTCAGCTTGGGATCAACGCTGTAAAGAGCTTGCAAATAAACCGGTGTTTCATTTAAAGAGAAGCTGTTTACTGGGACCAAGACCCTTATTAGATAACGATCATCAGAGGTCGAGTCAAGGCTGGTCCATGATTGCTTGAGTTCTACCTGTTTTATTTCAAAGCTGGTGGGCACTCTAGCAGGCGGCTGATCAATCTGGGAAGAAGCGCTGGCCAGCAGCCTAAGATCGGCATCAATCAAGGATAATTGGAGCGCATCATTTTCTTTCCTCTGGTTTTCTAGTGCCTGAGATATGTTTTCCATTCCCTTCAGTTGTATGGAAATATTAGATGTGGCAAATAATCCGTCTTGAATTCTTTCATCCAAGGCCGACCTTCCCAGCATCAAAGCATCACTTAGGCCTTTCTCAACATCTGCATCTGACCAAACACTGATGCCTTTGTTCATAAAATTTATGGCAAAAAAGAAAATAACGATTGCAGGAACAAGCGCTAGGCCTGAAAAAGCCAATGCCATCCTTAGTCTTAGTTTTGCTCCCAATTTCCTTTGTCTGTAATCAAGAAACAGTTTTTTTGCGCTCAGAGCAACAATTGGCAAAAGCGCTAGGAAAGAGATCAAATTAACAGCAAGCAACGAAACCTGAACCCTGTTGAGCTCGCTTGGGTCATCCTCTGAAAAAAGAAGCGCGATTAGTGAGGCGACGCTTAAAAATATAAGTATGGAAACAACTTTCCTTATAGTTATTGAGCTTAGTCTAAAAGCTTCCATTCTATTGTCTCAAATTCTGTGTCTAGGTTTTCTCTCCAGAAGGAGATGGTTTTAATCCACTGCGATATGCCTTCCGCGGTAATGCTTGCTTGCATAACTACGCTATAGTTTTTTTCAATATCTAAAATTGAGTCATCAACCAATGGAATGTTCTTGATCTCAGAAAGAAAACTCTCAACCTCTTGTATAGATGAAAGGGTTGCCTTAGTGCCAATGTTTAAGTTGGTTATCAAGTATCTGCCTGTGAATGCATTGAGCCTAATTGAATAGGCCTGGCTCAATGTTCCAATGTCTCGGTCTATTCTCCAATTTCTTACGTCTACTATGATGAAATTCAATTGAAATCGTAATGTAAGGCCTGAGCCCAAGGCCTCAACTTGCTGTTGCTCTAGCTTGAACGGGAGCTTTACATCGCTGAAATAGACTCCGTCTTTGACATAAGAATTGCCCGAGCCTTCGTTCGAAAAGCTTTGTGGGCTTAAGAAAAACACAAAGAAAAGAGCAAGGGCTTTTGTTTTTGCTTTTCCAGTCATGAAAATCGTTTGCCCTCTAGCTTGTTTCCTCTCGCAAAGTCAGCTGCAAGCATTTCTTTTTTGCCCTCAGGCTGAACACCTTTGAGCATAATCTTGCCCTTTTTGCACTTAACAATAACGCCTTCATTACCCGCTTCCATTATTTCCCCTGGGTCGCTTCCCTCTTCGTCTTCCATCAATACTTCTGAATCCCATATTCTGAGATATTTTTCATCAAGATAGGTGTGTGCAACTGGCCAGGGATAGTAGGCCTTGATTTTGTTATCTATGGCCTCTGATGCCTCATTCCAATCTACTCGAGCATGTTCTTTTTTTATGATTTTGCTGTGTGTGACAAGGCGTTCGTCCTGCTGCTCTGCTTTAACAGTGCCCTCAAAAAAAGAAGGTAGAAACTCTTCGATCATATCGGCGGCGAGGAATGAGAGCTTCTCTGACAAGATTTTTGCATTTTCACCTGCAAGCTGGATAGATCGTTGCTCATATACTGGTCCAGCATCCAGCTCTTCTGTCATCTGCATTAAGCTGACGCCAGTTTTATTGTCGCCCTGAAGTATGGATGATTCTATTGGGGAGGGGCCCCTCCATCTTGGTAGTAGCGATGGATGAATATTAATATTGCCCACTTGGAAGCACTCGAGAAGAGCTTTGGACATGATTTTTCCATACGCACATGAAATGAGGACATCTGGTTTTTTTTCTATCAGCTGTGTTAAGAAACCATCCTCGTTTGGATTTTCGGGCGTGTGTATTTCAAGATTATTTTGCAGTGCAAAATCTGCAAGCGAATTATTTTTTAGCCTCATGCCTCGGCCCTGCCTTTTGGGCGGCCTTGTCAATACGGAGACACTTTTATACTTTAACTTCAGTATTTTTTTAAGTGGTTGAAGAGAGAAAGCATCGGAACCGGCATAAACAATGCTTTTATCAAGCTGTTTGCTTTTAGGCATCAAACAACCCTCACTGTTGTTCCTTCTGCTGGTTGATTTTTTTTGTTTTTGGCGATTTTCTTTCTAAGCCTCTGTAGTTTGACGTCTGGAACATAGTCAATAAAAAGCTTGCCGTCCAAGTGGTCTATCTCGTGCTGAACGCATATCGACATCAGATCATCAAGTGCCGCTTCGTGCTCATTGCCATTGAGGTCATGGTACTCAAGCATGATGTTTTCGTGTCGCTTGATTGTTGTTCTGATCTCGGGCACAGAAAGACACCCCTCGCTGCTTTCAACCGAGCCCCTTGGTTCCTTTATTTTGGGGTTTACAAAAATACATGGGCTGTCTCTGTCCTCAGATACATCGACGACTATGAGTCGAATTGTTTGGTTAACTTGAGGAGCCGCCAAACCAATCCCATTTGACTGATACATGATTTCTAGCATCTTGTCTGCCAACACTTTTAAGTCTTGGTTAAAGCTTTCAACAGGCTTAGATAAGCGCCTAAGCCTTTCATCTGGAAACTGCAAAATTTCTAACTGGTCAAACATGCCAAATACCATTAAATAAGGGGGACTTATATTATCATGATGTTGTTGTTTTTTTGCAAAAATTGCTTTTATTTATGCTTGAAAAAATTTCAGAAAAAATACATTGACCTCCTGTGTTTTTTGATTCATGCTCGGGGTAACTTAATTGTTTTCTTTCGATGAACCAAAACATAAAAGAAGATTTTCTCGATATCCTTCTGTATCTATTCGAATACTACTCTGAAGATCCTGTCAGAGAATCAGATACGTCTTTCGAGATTCGTGATCACCTTATAGGCGCAGGCTTTCAGGATGATGCCATCGATCATGCGATGGATTGGGTTGAGATTTTCAAAAGCTCAACGGAAACGCCGATGCTTCATAGCCCAAGTAGCTCATCAATAAGAATACTGAGTGATGATGAGAAAAACTTGCTTGATGTAGAGTGCCAGAACTATATCACTCGCCTAGAGAAGTTTGGGCTTCTCACTCCTGAAAAACGTGAACTGTTGATTGATAAGCTAACCTCGATAGGTTTTGAGCCTATGGACCTGGAGGTGGTAAAAGCATTGAGCATTTTAATGCTTTTTCAAGAGCCGTCAGTTGAAGTCAGGCTGCATGCTTACGAAAATGACGAGGCAATTGATTCGCCAAAAACATTGAATTAATAATTCTTTTGTATTTATAATCACAGCCTCGAGAACCCTTGTTCTGATTTTTGTTTAATTCGTTATGAGTAAATTAGTCATCGTAGAATCGCCTGCTAAGGCAAAAACGATCCAGAAATATCTGGGTGATGGGTATGCTGTTTTACCCACTATTGGCCATATAAGAGAGCTTCCAAAAAAAGATGCCATTGATCCAAGTGATGGCTATTCCATGAAATATATTGTCAGCCCTGGAAAAGAAGACGCTGTAAAAAAGATCAAGGGCGAGGCCAAGAATGCAGAACAAGTGATCCTTGCAACAGATCCCGATAGAGAAGGAGAAGCCATTGCCTGGCATGTTGCAGACATTATTTCAAATGCACGATTTGAGCAGCCTGATATTAAACGAGCTGTTTTTTATGAAATAAGCGAAAAAGCAGTGAAAGATGCCGTAGGCAGCCCTGGTGAGATAGCCATGGATCTTGTTCAGTCTCAAGAGACGAGAAGAGCGCTTGATAGGCACTTTGGATTTACATTGTCACCTTTATTGTGGCGATTGTTTCCAAGCAACAACCACTCTGCTGGGAGGGTTCAAAGTCCAGCATTAAGGATGATTGTAGAGCGTGAAAGAGAAATTGAGGCTTTTGTTCCCCAAGAGTATTGGACGATTTCAGCGAAACTAGAAAAAGATGGTGAGTATGAAGCCAAACTATCGGTTTTTAAACAAGAGCCTGTTAAAAAATTCACTTTTGACTCAACTAAACTCGTTGAAGAAGTGGGCAAAGATCTGGAAGATCAGTGTCAAAAAGGCCTTGTGGCAAAGTCGATTACAAAAAAATCGATCAGACGTTCACCAAGGGAGCCTTTTAGAACGTCCGTGCTCCAACAACAAGCATCCAATAGATTTGGTTTTACGCCAAAAAGAACAATGCAAATCGCTCAATCACTCTACGCGCGCGAGGGTGGTGGTCTAATCACATATATTAGAACAGATTCCATTGAAATCGATGAAGGAAAGCTTCCTGCTGTAAGGGGGCAAGTTGCGAGCATGTTTGGGGAAGATTTTGTCCAGCCTAGAAACTATAAAAACAAAAAAGAGGCCAAGAATATACAAGAGGCGCATGGCGCAATAACTCCTGTCGATGTAAGCCTTGTTCCAGCTGATGCCAAAAAGATTCTCAAAGAAGATGAATTCAAACTCTACCAGCTGATCTGGCAAAGAACGGTTGCGTCTCAAATGAAAGATGCAGTTTTTGAACGAACCTCAATTGAGTTCGTGCCTACTGGTGATGAGAACTTGGCAACGTTTTCTTTTTCTGACCAAGAACTTATTTTCAGTGGTTACTTAGAGGCTACCCAAGAAGAGGTTACAAACAATAAACCTCCTCTGATCAACGAGAACGATGCGATTGGCTTCAAGGAACTCATAAAAACTCAGCACTTTACTGATCCACCCCCTCGCTACAACGACGCGAGCATGATTAAAGCGCTAGAGGAAAAGGGAATCGGAAGACCTTCAACTTATGCTGATATACTCTCAAAACTTACAGACAGAAAATATATTTGGTTAAAGCAAAAAAGATATGAGCCATCTGACATGGGCAGACTCGTAAGCAATTTCCTAAATGAGCGCTTTGGTGGGTACATCAGCGATGAATTCACCTCAAATATGGAAAATAATTTGGATGAAATCTCTAGTGGGCAAAAAAGCAAGGAAGATGTTCTGAATGATTTTTGGTCTCCCTTGATAGATACGGTCGATGAGGTCAGCGATGTGGTAACAAGAAAAGATGTAAACCCCCAAAGGCCTCTAGGTAATCACCCAGAAACAGGTCGGCCTGTGTTCGCAAGAATGACAAAAAATGGCCCAGCTGTTCAAGTGGGTGACATGGAAAAAGATGAAAAGCTCGAATGGGCGGCCATAAAAGAGGGTCAGTCTCTGTTCTCGATCAACCTTGAGGTGGCCTGTGAGCTTCTCAACAAACCGAGTGAAAATATTCTTGGTTACCACCCTGAAACAAATGAGCCCGTGATTGTCAGAGAAGCAAGATATGGTCCAACAGTTCAGCTTGGATCCAAAGAAGATGGCAATAAACCCAGATATGTTGGCTTGCTTAAAACAGACTCAATAGAAGAAATCACTTTTGAGAGGGCCCTAGATTATTTGAGCTTACCAAAAGAGCTCGGCGCTGATCCTGACTCAGGAGAAAAAATCCTAGTGACAATTGGTCCATATGGGCCTTATTTCAAACGCGGCTCAAAAAACTTCAGGGGGCGAAAAGGGCTTGATCCTTTTTCTGTCGATCTTGAAGAAGCTCTCTCAAGCATATCAAGCTCGAGAGGCTCTGGTGCTCTTAAAACTTTTGATGACAGCCCTATTAAAATTGTGGACGGCAGATGGGGTGCGTATGTTACAGATGGCAAAAAGAATGCCTCAATACCAAAAGACAAGGAGCCGGAAAGCTTAGAGCTTCAAGACTGCCTCGATCTCCTAGAAAAAGCCCCTGCCAAAAAAAGAGGTAAAAGAAAATCAAAGAAGGCCACCAAGTAGTCAAGACCCTTAAATCTGGAGGTGTGATTGCATACCCAACAGATACAGTTTACGGCCTGGGTTGTGATCCAAAAAATAAAGAAGCTGTACAAAGGCTTCTTGAAATCAAACAAAGGCCTGTAAACATGGGCTTAATTTTATTGGGCGCCTCCTTGGATGGAGTTGAAAAATGGCTTGATATTAACAGGGAGCAAAAGGAAGTCATTGAAAATGAGCATGCAGTACCAACGACCTACTTGGTTCCAAAAACAGAATATGCTCCATCTTGGATCACAGGAAAGCATGATTCAATCGCCATAAGGGTCACACAAGAAAGTCCTGTTCCTTTTATTCACTCAGTATTGGGATCACCAATTGTTTCTACCAGTGCAAATCTTCATGGGGGTCCTGAGCTTAAATCCTATGCTGAAGTCCAAAGTGGGCTTTCAGGCATTGTTGACCTTATACTGGAGGGCCCATCATCTGCAAATGCAAAACCTTCAAGAATTATTGATATACTTACTAACGAAGTAATTCGTGATTAGCAACACACCAATCAGTGGATAAATATGCGGTAATAGGAAACCCAATTGGGCACAGCAAGTCGCCCAAAATACATCGCCTATTTGGCGAACAGCTTGGCCATAAAATCTCCTATGAGAAGCTCGAGGCCACAGAAAATACCTTTTTTGCAGTTGTTGAGGAGTTTTTTAGGTCTGGCGGCAGAGGGGTTAATGTAACCCTCCCATTCAAAGGTTTAGCCTATGAGTTTTCGGATGTGCTTGGTGCTCAGGCAAAAAATTGTGGTGCCGTTAATACGCTTTCTTTTTCTGAGGATGGCCGTGTTTATGGTGAAAGCACGGATGGTGTTGGGCTGATCAGAGACTTGGTCAAAAACAACATAGGCATCAAAGATCGCTCTATTCTTTTGATCGGGGCAGGTGGAACCACTAAGAGCATTTTGCCATCTATTATTGATGCGGGCCCAAAAAACATAACTTTAACCAACAGAACAGACAAAAAAGCTGAGTCGCTGAGAGATGCCTTTCTTCACCTCTTCCAAATTGATTGTGTTTCAGGCGAAAAGATAGACAGAAACTATGACGTGGTCATCAATACAACTTCTTCACAATTATCAAACACGGTTCCCTCTGTTAGCACAATTGCAATAAAAGGGGCTGACTCATATGATGTCAATTATTCTTGGCAGCCAACGCTCTTTCAAGATTGGTCCATTGAAAATGGGTCTAGTTCTGCTTTGCAGGGCTGGGGGATGTTGGTTGAGCAGGCTGCGGAGTCATTCTCTATTTGGAGAGGTGTTAGGCCAGAAACGGTGCCTGTTGTTAACCGTCTTCAGTCAGAAGTGGAGAATTAATTGCACCATACATCATAAACCGTGGAGTAGTTTGCTGCTTGTTGTGAGTAAAATGCTATGGCTTCATAGAGCTCCTTGTTTTCGCTGTCCCTCTCGGCCTCTTTCCAGTAATAGTCTGCGATCATTAAAAGTTCAGTGATTCCGTCCTTAAGCTCAGAGCACTCTTGCTTACTCATTATTATTGCTTCGCTTTTGTGATCATTGGCGTTGGCTGTT
>Ga0208127_1000891_pt1 | contig 15280 bp, 11 predicted proteins | sample ETNtaG_6_FD_185751 | JGI IMG/M metagenome (GOLD analysis project Ga0208127, IMG submission 185751) | Marine microbial and viral communities from oxygen minimum zone, Eastern Pacific Ocean - ETNP201306SV45 (SPAdes) (version 2) | ecosystem: Environmental > Aquatic > Marine > Oceanic ...
TTCTTGATGACTGTTTGAATTTGGGTGTGCATGATGCACCAAAGTATGGTGATCAACCAGTTGTTTTCCCTCAATCAGTGTGATGCCCTTCATAGTGGATTCTATGGCGGAGTCTTTGTGGTAAAAATGTAAGTTATTTCGAATAAGTTTGCCCCCAAATGAGAATGTGTGCACTTTAGCATGGGAGTGTTTCTGCTGACTGATATAGGTGCTGTCTATAAGCGAAGCCTCTTTATGGTCATTTTGGATTTTATAGTAATCGACCTGAGCTCCTTTGAGTGTGAATATTTCAGTAACCGAATTGGTAAACACTGAAACATCATTCAAACTTTGATGTCGTTCAATGATCTGAACTTCCGCATTAGAATCAACCACAACAAGGTTGCGAGGTTGCAACATTAGGTTTGAGTTAACTCCCGTTGAAAAATGAATAATTTGAATGGGTTTTTCAACAATCTTCCCTTTAGGAATATGAATAAACGCACCCTCTTTGGTAAGCGCTGTATTCAAAGCGGTTAGGGAATCCTCACGATCCGCTATTTGATCAAAATAAGCATCTATAACTTTTTTGTATTTCGGCATTGTTAGGGCTGCGGACATAAGGCAAACATCCATGCCTTCATGAGTGGTTTCTGATAAAAAATCACTGTAAATCCCATCGACCAAAACAATCTTGTACGTGTCTACGTCGTGTAACATGTAGCGTTGTACGTCGCTTAGGGTAAGCTCTTTTGTTTTTTTAGGAAACACACTAAAATCTGTTTTAACCAATGTGTTGAGAGAGGTGTATTTCCACTCTTCCATTTTTTTGGTAGGGAATCCTTGCTGCTCAAAAGTATCTATGGCATGGGCACGTAACTTTGCCACACTAGCATGTGCGCCGGGTTCAGAAGCCATGGCGACATAAGAAGCGACCAATTTGTCTTTAAGTCCCATATTAAATGGCTTGTTTAATCCAATCGTAACCTTTTTCTTCAAGTTCTAGAGCCAACTCTTTGGTTCCGGATTTTACAATTTTACCCTCATGTAAAACATGAACAAAGTCTGGAACGATGTAATCCAACAGTCGTTGATAGTGGGTAATGACTATGATGGCATTGTCTTTACTACGCAGGGTATTAACTCCGTTGGCAACCACCCTAAGCGCATCGATATCTAGACCCGAGTCGGTTTCATCAAGAATAGCCAGTTTAGGGTCTAACATAGCCAATTGAAAAATTTCATTTCTTTTTTTCTCGCCCCCCGAAAAACCGTCATTGAGCGAACGCGACAAAAAATGAGTGTCAATACCAAGCAGCTCAGCTTTTTCTTTAATTTTTTTGAGCATCACGTTGGCGGGCATTTCGTCTAGCCCTTGCGCTTTGCGGGTTTCGTTGATCGCAGTTTTGATAAAATTGGTAACCGTAACTCCTGGAATTTCAACAGGGTATTGGAAAGATAAAAAAACACCAAGATGAGCTCGCTCATCTGCGCTTAATTCACCAATATCAGTCCCTTGAAATAAAACATTGCCCTTTGTGACTTCATAGTCCTCATGTCCAGCAATGACCGTAGAAAGGGTGCTTTTACCTGATCCATTGGGTCCCATTATGGCATGTACTTCTCCAGCCTTGACATCCAAGTGGATGCCGTTGAGAATTTTTTTGCCCTCTACTTGGGCATGTAGGTTGTCGATACTTAACATATATTATTCTGTTCGGATTTGAATCATTTGATTTTCGATGAGAGAGGAGGGCGCAACAGAGTCGACTTCGACCACACGCACTATTTTACTCCATCCATCGGAGTTTGGATTATCGCTAATAACCCCTTTCACATACACTTGAACCATGTCAAAACTGTCTTTTTGAACGGGTACGGTTTGTGCATGAAGTTCGTGGAGCATATCGTCTATGACCACACCATAAATTTCACTACCTGTATTGAGAACTGCAGCTCCGCTGTAGAACAAAAACTCCCCCGAAACGGTTTCGGGCTTTTCTTTGGGAGGTGTTGAGCAAGCAGCCAAGCTTAACAACAACAGTAAAAAATATAATTGGCTTTTCATTTTATTTGGGTTTATATTATCCTACGGATCCTTCTAAGGAGATTTCTAGTAATTTTTGTGCTTCCACTGCAAATTCCATCGGCAGTTTGTTAAGAACCTCTTTACTAAATCCATTTACGATAAGAGCAATCGCTTTTTCAGTATCTATACCTCTTTGGTTGCAGTAAAAAATTTGGTCTTCTCCAATTTTACTAGTAGTGGCCTCATGCTCAATTTGCGCACTTTTATTTCTTGCTTCTATATAGGGGAAAGTATGCGCCCCACATAGATTACCCATCAGTAATGAGTCACATTGCGAGAAATTTCGCGCGTCTTCAGCTCTGGGACTGATTTGGACCAATCCTCGGTAGCTGTTCTGAGAGGTTCCCGCAGAAATTCCTTTAGATATAATGGTGCTTTTGGTCCGCTTACCCAAATGAATCATCTTGGTACCAGTATCTGCTTGTTGATGGTTATTGGTTACAGCGATGGAGTAAAACTCTCCAATGCTGTCATCTCCTTTCAAAATACAAGAGGGATATTTCCATGTTACTGCAGATCCCGTCTCTACCTGGGTCCATGAAATTTTTGATTTATTATGGCATATACCACGCTTGGTTACAAAGTTGAACACCCCTCCTTTACCGTCTTTGTCTCCAGGGAACCAATTTTGAACGGTAGAGTATTTAATTTCGGCTTGATCATGAGCAATCAGCTCAACCACAGCAGCATGTAGTTGGTTTTCATCCCGAGCAGGTGCTGTACAACCTTCAAGATAGCTCACATAACTGCCTTCATCTGCAATCACCAAAGTTCGTTCAAACTGCCCGGTCCCGGCTTGGTTTATTCGGAAATAGGTAGAAAGCTCCATAGGGCAATGAACCCCTTTGGGAATGTAACAAAACGATCCATCAGAAAACACCGCCGAGTTTAATGCCGCATAATAATTGTCGGTTCGTGGCACCACTGTGCCAATGTATTTACGCACCAATTCAGGATATTCTTTGATGGCCTCAGAAATCGAACAAAAAATAATCCCTTTTTCTGCCAGTGTGTCTTTAAAGGTTGTTGCAACAGACACTGAATCCATCACAATATCAACGGCCACTCCAGCCAATTTTTTTTGCTCTTCAAGCGATATCCCTAATCGCTCAAAAGTATTCAATAGCTCTGGATCAACTTCGTCTAAGCTATTGTATTTGGGCGCAGTTTTGGGAGCTGAATAATATGAAATAGCCTGAAAATCAGGTTTAGGATATTCTACATTCGCCCAGTCGGGCTCTTGCATATTGCTCCAAGTACGGTAAGCCTCCAATCGCCACTCGGTCATCCAAGCGGGCTCATTTTTTCGCTTTGAGATGGCTTTTACAATCTCTTCATTGAGCCCGACTGGAAAGGTATCTGATTCAATGTCTGTGTAGAAACCATATTCGTACTCCTTCGTTTCGAGCTCTTTTTTTAATTCTTCTTCTGTATAAGCCATAGCAATAATTTAGAGCGAAAAACTCTCTCCACACCCACAGGTACGATTGGCATTTGGGTTGTTAAACACAAATCCCTTTCCATTGAGACCCCCCGAATACTCTAGCGTAGTACCCACTAGATAAAGAAAACTTTTCTTATCCACCACAATCTTGACCTCATTGTCTTTGAATACTTTGTCCTCTGATCCTATCTCTTTATCAAAAGCCAGATCATATGACAAACCTGAACAACCTCCACTCTTGACTCCTACGCGCACAAAATCTTGTGAAGCATCAAAGCCGTCGGCTTGCATCAAGCGCGCAACTTGTACTTTAGCAGATTCAGAAACCTTAATCATAGTTAATATAGATTTTGTCTAAATAAAGTGCAAATATACGGATTTTTAAACTGTTGTACCTAGTTGCTAATATGAGAAAATCTAATATAGACACCCCCCCCTTTTTTGAACAACTATGACCCAAAAACAACCCTTGAACCAGCTTATAATTGCACCTTTCATTTTTTTACTTCACAATGTAGATATTGCATTCAAAAAATAGCATGTAATTTTGCAAGATGTTTGACAATAAAAACCAAGCCAAAACGCCCCTATCTGATTTGGGCGAATTTGCACTAATCGAATTACTAACCAAAGATTTCCCGCTTCAACAATCTTCTACAGTTAAGGGTGTAGGAGACGATGCTGCAATATTAAACCACTCAAATGAAAATACGCTTGTTTCAACAGATATGTTGATTGAAGGTATTCACTTCGACTTGGCTTACATGCCCTTAAAGCATTTAGGCTATAAAGCGGTTATGGTTAATTTGTCAGACATTTATGCTATGAACGGAACCGCGACCCAAATCACAGTGAGCATTGCCGTATCAAATCGTTTTCCCAAAGAGGCTTTGGAAGAATTATACGCGGGCATATACTTGGCTTGTAAAAACTATAAGGTTGATTTGATTGGTGGCGATACAACAAGTTCTACGACAGGTCTAATTGTAAGTATAACCGCTTTAGGAATCGCTCAACTACCTGTGTTTCGTAAAGGAGCTTCACCCAACGACCTCTTGGTCGTAAGCGGTGATATTGGCGCCGCTTACATGGGGTTACAGGTGTTAGAAAGAGAAAAAGAGGTTTTTAAGGCCAACCCTAACAACCAACCCGATTTGGATGCTTATACGTATTTAATTGAGCGTCAATTGAAACCCGAAGCGCGCAAAGACATTCCAGAGTTACTCGCTCAACTCGATGTGAAACCAACTTCGATGATAGACATCAGTGATGGTTTGTCTTCCGAAATATTACACTTATGCAAACATTCAGAAGTGGGTTGTGACTTGTATGAAGATAAAATTCCATTGGATCCCCAATTTATCTCAGTGTGTGAGGAATTCAATCTAGACAGCACAACGATTGCTTTGGCAGGAGGGGAGGATTACGAATTGTTATTTACCATCAAGCAGGATGACTACAACAAAATCAAAGGCAACCCCAGCCTAACGGTTATTGGTCATATTACCGATGTGGCTTCAGGAGCTCATATCATCACTAGAGGCGGAGAGAAAATCGCACTACAAGCTCAGGGATGGAAGTCGTTCTAAGAGTTCATTAAGGCTTCAATCTCCTCGGCCTCAATCGGGATGTTTTTCATCAGATTGAGCGGAGCCCCATTTTCTTGCACAACTACATCATCCTCTAATCGAATACCAAAACCTTCTTCGGGGATATAAACACCAGGTTCTACCGTAAAAACCATATTGGGTTTTATGGGTTTATCGAGCAAACCATAATCGTGGGTGTCGAGCCCTAAGTGATGCGAGGTGCCATGCATAAAGTATTTTTTGTAAGCAGGTTTTTCAGCGGTTTGTTTTTGAACATCGACTTTGTCTAGCAATCCCAATCCCAAAAGTTCAGTCGTCATGATTTTCCCCACTTCGACATGATATTCTTTCCAAAGAGTCCCCGGTACAAGGAGTTGGGTGGCTTTATTTTTAACCCTTAAAACAGCATCATACACAGCTCTCTGTCTTTGACTGAAACGTCCTGATACGGGGATGGTTCGGGTCATATCACTTTTATAGTTCCCATATTCGGCCGCAACATCCATGAGCAGCAGATCGCCACTTTTACACTGTTGGTTGTTTTGGATATAGTGTAACACATTGGCATTTGACCCCGAGGCAATAATAGGAGCATAGGCAAACCCTTTGGAACGGTTACGCAGAAATTCGTGGGCGTACTCGGCTTCAATCTCATATTCCCATACACCGGGTTTAACAAAGCCTAAAATCCGACGAAACCCCTTTTCGGTAATGTCGCAGGCATGCTGTATACGTGCGATTTCCTCATGATCCTTAACAGAGCGCAAACCCTGTAGTATAAAATTACTTTTTTCATATTGGTGATTTGGAAATTCTTTTTGACACCACTCAATAAAGCGATCTTCTCTTGTTTGGGTTTCCACTTGGGCACGATAATGCTCATTGGTGTTAATGTAAATATGTTCACATGGGGCAGTCAGTTGCTTAAAAACATTTTCGAAGTCTTGAATCCAATGTACGTTTTGTACTCCTGATACCTTGGTGGCCTCTTGTTTGTTTAGCTTAGCTCCTTCCCAAACAGCAATATGGGCGTTGGTTTCACGAACAAAAAGCAGTTCGCGTTGAGATGGGTCATTGGCGTCTGGGCAAAGCACCAAAATGGTTTCCTCTTGATCGACTCCGCTGAGATAAAACAAATCCCGATGTTGTTCAAATGGCAAGGTGCTATCCGCACTAACAGGATAGATGTCATTAGAATTAAAAACAGCGATGCTGTTGGGCTTTAGTTGGGCTATAAACCGCTTTCTGTTTTGGATAAACAAAGATGACGGAAAAGGCGTGTACTTCATAGACTCGTAGGGATTTAGAGTAAAGGTATTAAAATTCGAAAAATAAGATTAAATTGAAAGACCTAATGTTATCTTTTTAGAATGAAAAAATGGCTTCTTTCATTATGTGCGCTGGGAACAATTTTTGCACAAGACCTCCCTTCACCTTTGTCTCAAACACCAGTAATCAATCTAGGTCCTAGTATTATGAGTGGTCGAGTTACAGACTTGGCTGTCAATCCTAAAGCACCTCACGAGTTTTATGTAGCCTACGCTTCAGGAGGGTTATGGTACACCCACAATAACGGTACTAGCTTTACCCCAGTGATGGACAACAGTCAGACTCAAAACATTGGTGACATCGCTGTCGACTGGAAGACCAATACAATTTGGGTTGGAACAGGAGAAAACAATGCTTCCCGCTCCTCCTATGCTGGAATTGGGCTTTTAAAGTCGCAAGATGGCGGTGCTTCATGGCAACCCATGGGCTTTAATGAAGCACATCATTTTGGTAAAATTGAAATCAATCCCAACAATCCAGATGAGGTTGTTGTGGGTGTTGTAGGACACCTCTACACGCCCAATCCAGAACGAGGTGTTTATAAAACTACAGACGGAGGCAAGACATGGGAACAAACCTTATTTGTCAATGAAACCACGGGAATTATTGACATTAGTGTTGCTTCAAATGATTTTAACATCATGTATGCTGCTGCATGGGAAAAAGACCGAAAAGCTTGGCATTTTAAAGGCAGTGGTGAGTCCTCAGGTATTTATAAAAGCACAGATGCAGGTGCTTCATGGACATTGATTTCCACACCCAACTCTGGATTTCCACAAGGGAAAGGCGTTGGTCGTATCGGGCTTGCTGCGTTTGACACCAAATGTATTTATGCAATTCTGGACAATCAAAACCGCCGACCGGTGGTGGAAAAACCTACCCAAGGATTACAAAAAAAGGATTTTAAAACCCTTTCCCTTGAGGGCTTTTTTGCCATTAATGACAGCCTACTCGATGCGTATCTTAGGAAAAACCAATTTCCTAAAGAACATACAGCTGAATCTGTTAAAAAAGATGTAAAGTTGGGTAAAGTCAAACCAGCTGACTTGGCACTATATTTAGAGGACGCCAATACCCAACTTTTTGATTCACCTGTCGTAGGAGCAGAGGTGTATCGAAGTACTGACGGCGGTCAAACTTGGACCAAAACTCATAAGCAGTACCTTGATGACATTTATTTTAGCTATGGCTATTATTTTGGTCAAATCCACGTAGCGCCAACAGATGCGGATGCGATTTATATTTATGGAGTCCCCCTGTTAAAATCTAAGGATGGCGGACAAACTTTTACAGACATCAATGCACCCAATGTTCATGTAGATCATCACGCGCTGTGGATCAATCCAACCAACCCCAACCACCTTATCAACGGCAATGACGGTGGGGTTAATATTACGTATGACGATGGCGAAAATTGGATCAAAAACAACCAACCTTCTGTGGGGCAATTCTACACAGTTTACGCCGACAGGCAAGATCCTTATCAGGTTTATGGTGGTCTGCAAGACAATGGGGTTTGGGTGGCCGATCACACCGCAATAGAAAGCCCTGCTTGGCACCAGTCGGGGCACAACCATTGGACCTCTATTATGGGTGGAGACGGAATGCATATTCAAGTGGATTCTCGCAAACCTCACATTGTCTTTACGGGCTATCAATTTGGAAACTACTACAAGCTCAACCGAAAGTCTGGAAAGCGAAAGTCTATTCAGCCCAAACATCAGTTGGGCGAAGCCCCCTTGAGGTTTAATTGGCAAACTCCGATTTTGTTATCCCCTCATAACGAAGATATTCTGTATTTGGGCAGCAACAAACTCCATCGTTCTATGAATCAAGGCGCCGATTGGACGACCATTTCCGAAGACCTAACTTCTGGGGGAAAAATAGGCAACGTTCCCTATGGCACCCTAACATCTATAGATGAATCTACGTTTACTTTTGGTAAAATTGTTGTAGGCACCGACGACGGCCATATACAACTTACAGAAGACAGCGGAGCTACATGGAGACGTATTGACCAATCATTACCACAAAACCTATGGGTGAGTCGCGTTCAATTTTCAACCCATAACCCGGATCGTATTTACGCTACTCTAAACGGCTACAGAAACGATGATTTTTCACCCTATGTATATGTGAGTCATAACAAGGGTCAAGAATGGGAGCCCCTACACAGCAACCTCCCCATGTCCCCAGTCAATGTCATCAAAGAAGACCCCACCACCCCCAATATTTTATACTTAGGAACAGATAATGCGGCATACAGCAGTTTGGATGGAGGAACCACTTGGTATGCATTTGGCGACGCCTTGCCCAAAGTGGCAGTACACGATCTGGTAGTCCAACCGGACAAAAATCATTTGTTGCTTGGAACCCACGGAAGATCTATCTACAAGATTGACCTCCAGCACATTCAGGAGCTGCCAGACCTTGCCGGAACTACACTTCACTTATTCCCCCTTAAAGACATCGACCATAGTGACCGTTGGGGGAAAGCCCGAAATATATGGTCTGAACCCTTTACACCCGAACAAACGCATGTAGTCTATTCGACTCAAGAAAAAAGTATCGATATTCAAGTAAGAACCGATGAGGGCGTGGAGGTGTATCGTACAACTGAGGATCTTCAAATCGGCTTGAATTATTTAACATATGACTTGACTATACAACAAGAAAATATTCGCAAATTTGAGCGTAAACATCCCAAACTTCAAGCTGCGGAGGATGGTCTGTACTATCTCCCCAAAGGCAGTTACTTTTTACAATTTGGTGAAGTTCAACAAGCCTTTGTAATTAAGTAGAAAAAAACCTTTTTTTTAAGATCTCTCGGGTCTTTAACAATTTAATGGCTTTGCCCCAAAATTTTTTTTAACTCACCATAACCCCATGCATCTGAGTTTGGTTTGGATGTGTCTGTGTTGCCCACGGGAGTATATATGTTACAGATCGAAGAAAGTCGGTTTTATCGCTTGGTAAAAAAATAGTTTTTTGTTTAAGCTTTGAGGCTTTTTACAGCACTATAAGGCAAAAAACCTCAACAAAACTCTATTTAGAATTCTTCCAAACCAAAAAGGTAATAAAATACTTGGTCAACAGCGTTTTAGCCCCTAATTTTGCTTGGTATAAAAATAAAATTATGGGTGCTGCACAATCCAGTTCCATCTTTCGCAAAGTAGCCATGGCACTTTCAGGTCTTTTTCTGATGGTTTTTTTGCTACAACATTTTGCCATTAATATTACTTCGGTTTTTAGCGAAACAATATTCAATCAATTTTCTCATTTTATGGGGACCAACTCATTGGTGCAATTTGCCCTCCAGCCTGTGCTTATTTTTGGAGTAATTTTCCACTTTGTGATGGGGTTTGTGTTAGACCTTCAAAACAAAAAAGCTCGAGGCCTCAGATACGCTCGCTACAAAGGTAGTGCGAACGCCAGTTGGATGTCTAGAAATATGATTATCTCAGGGGCCGTAGTCCTTTCGTTTTTAGGGCTTCACTTTTACGATTTTTGGGTTCCCGAAATGAATTATAAATATATTGAGTTTTTACCTGAAGACCCCAACAGATATTATGCGGAGCTAGTACATAAATTTGAAGACCCAATAAGGGTTGTTATTTATGTGATTTCTTTTGGATTCTTAGTCTTACACTTATTACATGGTTTTTCATCCGCGTTTCAGTCTATGGGTGTAAACAACAAATACACCAAGACTTTAAAATCAATTGGTAAACTATACGCCATTGGAATCCCAGCAGGGTTTGCCTTTATTGCTATTTTTCATCACCTAAATCACTAATATGGCCAAGTTAGACGCAAAAATTCCAACAGGACCTATCGCCGATAAATGGACCAATCATAAAAATGATATTCGCTTGGTCAGCCCTGCCAACAAACGTTTGATCGACGTGATTGTCGTGGGTACAGGTTTGGCCGGAGGATCTGCAGCAGCAACCTTAGCAGAGCTAGGTTACAACGTTAAAGCTTTTTGTTTTCAAGATTCACCAAGACGAGCACACTCGATTGCAGCCCAGGGTGGCATCAATGCTGCTAAAAATTATCAAGGAGATGGGGATTCTGTTCATCGCTTGTTTTATGACACTATCAAAGGGGGCGATTACCGTTCCCGAGAAGCTAACGTGCATCGACTAGCAGAAGTGTCTACCAATATCATAGACCAATGTGTAGCACAAGGTGTCCCTTTTGCTCGTGATTATGGTGGGTTACTAGACAACCGTTCTTTTGGAGGGGTGTTGGTTTCCAGAACTTTTTATGCAAAAGGACAAACAGGGCAACAACTTTTATTAGGCGCATACTCTGCGATGAATCGCCAAATTGGTCGCGGAAAAATAAAAATGTACAACCGCCACGAAATGATGGATTTAGTTGTAGTTGATGGGAAAGCTCGGGGGATTATAACTAGAAACTTAGTTACCGGAGAGCTAGAACGTCATGCAGCTCATGCAGTTGTGATTGCCTCAGGAGGCTATGGAAACTTATTTTACCTTTCCACCAATGCGATGGGAAGCAACGTTTCTGCTTCATGGAAAATTCATAAAAAAGGAGCTTATTTTGCCAACCCATGTTTTACCCAAATACACCCAACATGTATTCCAGTTTCAGGAGACCACCAATCCAAACTGACATTGATGTCGGAATCTTTACGAAATGATGGTCGCATTTGGGTGCCCAAGAAGAAAGAAGATGCCCAAGCCATTCGGGAGGGACGTTTAAAACCAACAGAACTCTCTGAGGAAGATCGAGACTATTACCTCGAAAGACGTTATCCAGCCTTTGGCAACCTCGTCCCAAGAGACGTAGCTTCTCGTGCCGCAAAAGAACGTTGTGATGCTGGCTTTGGTGTTAATAAAACAGGTGAGGCTGTATTTTTAGACTTTGCCGCTGCCATTGAGCGCTATGGCAAAGAAGAAGCCCACGTAAAAGGGCTTGACGAAAACGACCTTGTACTTGTACAGAAATTGGGGAAAGCCATTGTCAAAGCCAAGTACGGCAATCTGTTTCAGATGTATGAAAAAATTGTTGATCAAAACCCTTATGAAACTCCAATGATGATCTATCCAGCGGTTCACTATACCATGGGGGGGGTTTGGGTTGATTACAACCTGATGACCAGCGTACCTGGATGCTTTGCCATTGGAGAGGCTAATTTTTCTGATCATGGCGCCAACCGTTTGGGTGCTTCTGCCCTTATGCAAGGTTTGGCCGACGGCTATTTTGTATTACCATACACTATTGGGGATTATTTGGCGGATGATATTCGTACAGGGAAACTTTCAACAGATACTCCTGAATTTGAAGCGGCTGAAAAGGAGATTCGTGATAAAATAGAAGCCTTGATAAGTAACAAAGGGGAAAAAACTGTCGATGATTATCATCGAAAATTAGGTAAAATCATTTGGAACAAATGTGGAATGTCACGCAACGAAGATGAACTTAAAGAAGCCATGAAAGAGGTGCGTGCATTGAGAGAAGATTTTTATAAAAATGTGACCGTACCAGGAACAGCCGATTCGTTTAATGAGTCGCTGGCTAAGGCTTTAAGGGTTGCTGATTTTCTAGAACTTGGTGAGTTGTTTGCCAAAGACGCACTAGAGCGCACAGAGTCGTGTGGGGGGCATTTTAGAGAAGAATCTCAAACTCCAGAAGGTGAAGCATTGCGTAATGATACCGATTTTGCTTTTGTTTCTGCTTGGGAATATACGGGTGACCCTGGTAAAGCCAAACTTCATAAAGAACAATTGGCATTTGAAAACGTAGAACTAAAAACGCGATCTTATAAATAAGACCACAAAAAGCGAAGCGATGAAACTGACTTTAAAAATATGGCGACAACAAAATGCAGAGGCTAAAGGAAGCCTTAAGACATATAAAATTGATGCCATTTCACCCGACATGTCGTTTTTGGAAATGATGGATGTTTTAAACGAACAACTCATTGCCCAAGGAATAGAACCTGTTGCCTTTGATCACGATTGTCGTGAAGGTATTTGTGGTTCATGCTCAATGTTTATTAATGGGGAAGCGCATGGCCCTGACCGCTTGGTTACCACATGTCAGCTCCATATGCGTAAGTTTAAGGATGGAGACACCATCTATATCGAACCTTTTCGCGCTAAGGCCTTCCCAGTTATTAAAGACTTGGTTGTTGACCGCTCATCTTTTGATAGGATACAACATGCAGGGGGCTTTATTTCTGTAAACACTTCTGGAAACACACAAGATGCCAATGCCATTCCTGTAGAAAAAGCGGATGCCGACAAGGCTTTTGATGCGGCTACCTGTATTGGATGTGGTGCCTGTGTTGCCACATGTAAAAATGCATCTGCAATGCTGTTTGTTTCAGCTAAAGTCTCCCAGTACGCACTTTTGCCTCAAGGTCAAGTAGAGGCTACCCAACGGGTACGAAACATGGTCAAGCAAATGGACGAGGAAGGTTTTGGAAACTGCACCAATACAGGCGCTTGTGAGGTCGAATGTCCTAAAGGTATTTCTTTGGAAAACATCGCTCGTATGAACCGAGAATACCTTTCAGCTAATGTTAAGGGCTAACCCTTATTTTTCTTAACCTTTTTAGGGCTTTTTTTGTGATATTAAAGATTTTTTGAAATCTTTATCTTTATGAGATGAATGGTCTTATCCTTTCCCTTGTTCAATCCGATTTAGTTTGGCACGACCCTTCCTCCAATTGCAAGGTTTTTGAAGCCTTTATGGACAACACAAAGGGGAAAGTGGATGTTTTTATCTTACCCGAAATGTTTGCTACTGGTTTTACAATGACTCCTTCAGAAGTGGCAGAGCCTTCTGACGGACCTACTGCACAATGGATGCTTACCCAAGCACATCAACGGAATGCAGCTATCTGTGGGAGTTTGGCCATAAGGGAAGGGAATGATTACTTCAATCGGTTCTATTTTGCCCACCCCGATGGTCAATTAGACACTTATGACAAATATCACCCATATACCCCTTCTGGTGAAGCACGGGTCTATTCTAAAGGAACTGAAATTAGAACCATCGTGTACCGTGGCTGGAGGATTCGACCTATCATTTGTTATGATTTAAGATTTCCTGTTTTTACTCGCAATTCAGATTATTACGATTTGCTGCTATGTGTCGCCAATTGGCCCGAGTCACGTATCCAAGCGTGGAATGCATTGTTGCGCGCTCGTGCCATTGAAAATATGGCTTTTTCAGTAGGCGTCAATCGTATAGGAAGAGATGCTTATCGTATCATGTATTCTGGTGCTTCAGCTACATATGATATGTTGGGGAATGAGATGTTGTTCTTAGACATCCACACCAATCAAGGTCAGGTCTCCCTGGATAAGGAATTATTATATAACACTCGAAAGAAGCTGCCTTTTCTTGAAGACAGAGATGTTTTTATTTTAAAATAAAACGCTCTTTCAACTCCCAATTCGCTCGCACGTCCAACAATGGCTCGTAGTGGTAAACCGGCTCTGGATGGCGCCTTTCTAAATAGCGCCCAGAATCCCAAACCCCATTTTGATTTTCATCGACAATTACACGCAAGTAATATTTGTTGGGCTTTAGCAATAAAAAAGGGTATTGACGCTGAGGTTCGGTAACATAAAGACTGCGGACAACTTCTTCATTTTCGTCGGTGAGTTGAATGATGATTGGATAGCTGGGGACATTAAAAACCTGTAAGTAGAGCCCCCCAAAGTCTGCACGACTTGCTGTTTTGAATGCGTATTTTAAAGTATCGTGAGTGGTTTCAAAAAAATCGGAAATGGCTCCAGGGAGCAATTCGAGTTGGTAATTGTCGTTAGGTAAAATTTCAAATTCGAGTCTGAGGCTGTGAGGATCCTCAACAAGTACTTCAAAGGAAACAGGTACGGTGTCTTTATTAACCAAATTTATCAACCGGTTGTCGACCTTGTCAATGGGTGTTTTGGTTGTTATGCGTAATGAATCTGCTAGGTCGATACGCCCACTATGAGACGGGCTAAGGATCAAGGAATCCGATGTTTCGGGTCGTAAACGATGTACTACTTGCTTAACGAGGGTGTCGCGTTTGAGCTCAAACAGGAGCGAATCCACTGCAAGATTTTTATACCAGAAATACAGTGTATCGGTTTCTTTGTCATAGCTGATGGTGGTCTTTATACTGTCAGGCAAAGGGTTGATGAGTTTAACATCAATACCATCGGGATCCCCAACATACCCAAACCCGATGCGGTTTTTCCCTGCTTGAAAACTTCTTCCAAATGAAAAATCAGGTTTTTCCAAAAACAAGTCTAGGTGAAAAAGACTGTCAGAAGGAAGTTCAATAAATGTGCTAGAAAAGGCGACTTTATCGACTTGTTGATCAAATGTGTAGTTATTGGCTACATCTTTTTGAGCGACCAATAAGTACTGCCCAGCCTTAGCATTGGCAATTTCAAAAAAAGCCAGACTGTCCAAGGTGTTGGTGAGATAGGTAGGGTGTTGTTTATAAATTATTGAATCAGTATATGAGCTGTCTATTGCATAAAGCATTACCGACACAAAATTATCGGCGTCCCTTTGTATTGCATCTCCTATAGTGCCTCGAACAGCAAGAGAATCTACATATTCTCCAGTAGAAAAGACATATTTAAAATAAGGGTAAGGATTGCCTTCGTTGTTGTCTACGATGCTTTGACCAAAATTAAAGCTATAAGTAGTGTTGCCTTGCAGGGTATCGTTTAAATCAATCTGTATGTACTTTGCGGCACTTCCTTGGGGTGAAATATTGTATGCAGAGTTAGGTAGTGGAGGAGATATAATAAGCTGCTCTTTGAGCTTGTTGAACTTGATATACTCATCAAAATAGAGCCTGATGCGTGT
>Ga0208127_1000892_pt1 | contig 15273 bp, 16 predicted proteins | sample ETNtaG_6_FD_185751 | JGI IMG/M metagenome (GOLD analysis project Ga0208127, IMG submission 185751) | Marine microbial and viral communities from oxygen minimum zone, Eastern Pacific Ocean - ETNP201306SV45 (SPAdes) (version 2) | ecosystem: Environmental > Aquatic > Marine > Oceanic ...
AATAACCATCAGATAAACCAGTCTTGAAATAACGAGACCACCTAAAAGAAGTATTGCTAAAGAAGAGAATAGAATTCGATTAAGGAAAACAGATCTTTCAGCTTCTTGAGCTTGCCTGGTTTTAAAATTATCCATCAATCTTCAACAAAATAATTTTGGAGAGTTTGAAGTGCCCTCATAAAGATTGGCCAAATTAATGCAGCAATGAATATGCTCACCCATTCTTCAGGAATAAAAAGTACACGACCACTGAATCCTCTTATCCAGAGAGATATCAAATTCCCAAAAGAAAGCAAAAAGAGGGTTACAATCATAATTTGCCAGTCAGGATAGACGCGGATCTGAAATCTGAATCGATACGATAAATAACTGATCACTGAAAGGATCAGTGCATTTTCTCCGAGTAAGCCTCCTTGCAGTAAATCCATTAGAAGCCCCATTATCGATGCTGCAATTACTCCCATCAATGAAACATTCATGATTGAGAAAAAGATGACCGCCATCGCGACCCATTCTATTCTGATCCCATAGAAGTACTCAGGCAAAGGCATTATCGTCATCATTGTTGTCAATAGCATGATTAGCCAAACAAATATGAGGTTATTGATTTTCTTATTCATCCTCAATCGCCTCAGTTTGAATAATCCATATTTCATTAATGATTTTTAGATTCGCAAATGGCGATAGAGTTATGGTTAAGAAATTTTCACCTTCTTTTCCATCTATTCCTGATATCTCTCCAATAGGAAAACCTTCTGGGTATCTTCCACCTAGTCCAGACGAGATAACAACATCACCCTTCATCGCCTTTGAATTTGATGGTATTGATCTGATCTCAAGATGATTCATATCGCCTATTCCGTAAGCGATTGACCTTTCTCCAGTACTTGTAATTTCAATTGGAATGGCATGTTCAAGATCTGAAATAAGCAATATTTCTGAGGAGAAGAATTGATCTCTGATTACATGTCCTATGATCCCATTTGAATCTGCAACAGCATCTCCTATATTGACCCCATCATTACTGCCTTTATTGATTGTGATTTGATGTCTATCTGGAACTGTACTCGTCGCAATAATATCTGCGAATAAGAAATTTCTCTGTCTATCTGGATATGAACCAAGAAGCTCATAGAGCCTCTTATTTTCTGAATCCAATTTATAGACTCGTTGTAAATCCGATTTAAGCTGAATATTCTCTTCTTTCAGTTGTTTATTCTCATCAATGATTGAAGATCTATCTGAGAGATTTGTTCGTAAATCTTCAATGGTATTTCTAGGTAGATTGACCACATATGTAATGGGATATGCAAATACTGATAAATATGTTCGAAGCGTTTTGGTATAACCATCTTGAGAATCTTGATACATCAGGATGCAGGAGACAACAATCACAAAGATCAATCGATAAGATGAATAGTTTTTTTCGTAACGGTGGATTCTCTGACCGGGATTGATTGCCATAGTAGCCCGCTATTGAATGACTTAGGTTAGGTCAAAAAAGTCTGCCCCTTTCTCGTCGAGGATATCAATAATCCTGCCCCCGCCTCTTGCGACACAAGTTAAGGGATTCTCAGCGATTAAAACTGGCAATCCAGTTTCTTCAGCCAAAAGCTTTTCTATGTTTTGAAGAAGTGCTCCCCCTCCAGTGAGGACGATTCCTCTTTCAGCTATATCAGAGCCAAGCTCAGGAGGCGTTTGTTCAAGAGCTGATTTTAATGCATTGGCAATTCCTTGTAAGGGTTCCTGTAATGAATCTAGAATCTCATTGCTATTTAATGTAAATGTTCTGGGAACTCCTTCTGAAAGATTTCGGCCTTTGACCGAGATTTCACTCACAGTATCACTTGGATATGCACTTCCAATTTCATGTTTTATTTTTTCAGCTGTAGCTTCACCAATAAGAATTCCATAATTTCTCCTGATGAAATTAATGATTGCTTCATCAAAAGTGTCACCACCTATTTTCACTGAGTTTCCATAAACGATTCCATTCAATGAAAGAACAGCTATCTCTGACGTTCCGCCACCAATATCAACAACCATTGAACCTCTTGCTTCATGTACAGGGAGACCAGCACCTATAGCTGCAGCCATTGGCTCCTCAACCAGGAATACTTTTCTTGCGCCAGCTCCTTCAGCAGATTCTCTAATGGCTCTTCTTTCCACCTGAGTTGATCCATAGGGCACACATACCAATACTCTGGGATTTGGTCTGAATATTCTGTTTCCATGAGCTTTCTTGATGAAGGCTTGAAGCATTGCTTCTGTCACTATAAAGTCAGCGATCACACCATCCTTAAGCGGTCTTATTGCTTCAATCGTTCCAGGCGTTCTGCCGAGCATTGCTTTTGCATCAGTGCCAACAGCCACAACCGTTTTTGTGGGTTTGCCATTTTCACTTCGAAGCGCCACAACTGATGGCTCATTGAGAACAACGCCTTTACCTTTGGCATAAACCAGCGTGTTCGCCGTGCCAAGATCGATCGAAAGATCATTCGAAAAATAACCAATAATATTCTTAAGCATTTCTTACTTGAAAAAAAACTGAGACAATCCACATACTCTAACAACCTGTAGGATTTTGAGCAACAGGAAGTTATCATAAGTATTATATTTTTTAGCCAACTGTCATGAGCATTGATAAATCAGACATAGAACACTTGTGCAACCTCTCAAAATTAAATTTGGATGATGAGGAGCAATCTGTATTTTTGAGTCAAATGCAGTCTATCCTCGACATGATCGAAGAGCTTCAGGAAGTCGATACAGGTGATATTGAACCAATGGCTCATCCATTGAAAATGACACAGAGACTCAGAGCTGATGAAGTCACAGAGTTCAATGACAGAGATAAATATCAGAAGAATACAGACTTTGCAGAAGAGGGGTTCTATAAGGTCCCCAAAGTGATCGATTGATGAAACGTCATACAGTAAAAGAAATTCAAAGCATGATTAAGAGCAAATCTGCATCTGCCGAAGAGATTTATGAGCTATATAACAAACGGATCAGGCAAATGAATGATTCGATTAATGCTTTTATTTCTATAGAAGGTGATGAATTCGATTTAGACACAAAGCAAGCCGATTCAGAAGTTAGAGGTGTTCCTTACGCTCTGAAAGATATTTTTTGTAGTGAAGGTGATCAAACGACATGTGGTTCAAAAATGTTATCAAGTTTTGTTTCTCCATATGATGCCACCGTTGTTAAAAACTTAAGAGAAAAGGGCAGTATCATCTTAGGTAAAACAAACATGGACGAGTTTGCGATGGGCTCATCCAATGAAACCAGTTTTTATGGAGATGTATCTAACCCATGGGATCTTGAGAGAACACCAGGTGGCTCCTCAGGCGGTTCTGCAGCTGCAGTTGCTGCTGGAATGGCACCGATTGCACTTGGTACAGATACAGGAGGCTCTATCAGACAACCGGCAGCCTTGACTGGAATTACAGGCTTGAAACCCACATATGGGAGATGCTCAAGATTTGGCATGATTGCATTTGCTTCCAGCCTTGATCAAGCAGGAATACTCTCAATTTCAGCAGAAGATGCCGCAATCTTTTTGGAACACATGGCTGGCTTTGATCAGAAAGACTCAACTTCTTCAATGGAAACAGTTCCAAAGTATACAGACTTCCTAAGCAATGATTTGTCAGGCAAAGTTGTTGGTTTACCCAAGGAATTTTTTGATGGGAGCTTAGATACAAGGTTTCAAGAGCTAGTGACTGATTCCATTCATGAATATGAAAAATTAGGCCTTAAATTCAAAGATATAAGTCTACCTAATATTAAGTATTCTGTTCCAACATATTATGTTGTTGCTCCAGCAGAATGCTCATCTAACCTTGCAAGATATGATGGTGTTCGGTTTGGTCATCGATCAACTGAAGGAAATGATCTTGATGCTTTTTACAAACAAACCAGAAAAGAGGGGTTTGGGCAGGAGGTAAAGAGAAGAATTATCACAGGCACATACGTACTTTCGGCAGGATATTATGATGCATATTATCTAAAAGCTCAGAAGGTCAGACAGCTAATCAATCAAGATTTTCTTAACGCTTTTGAAGAAGTTGATGTCATCATGGGGCCGACGACTCAGCAATCAGCATTTAAATTGGGTGAAAAAGTTGATGATCCAGTGAGCATGTATATGAATGATATCTATACAATCTCATCAAATCTATCTGGAGTACCTGCTATTTCTCATCCAATTGGTTTTGTAGATGAGCTACCTTTTGGCCTACAAATTATTGCGCCACATTTTAAGGAACATGATCTACTAAATATCACTCATAGATATCAGATGGCAACCGATTGGCATTTGCGAACACCTGAAATATGCAGAGGGATAGACTAATGAGTTGGGAGACAGTGATTGGTCTTGAAATACATGTTCAACTCGATACGAACAGCAAGATATTTTCGGGCGCATCAACGGCTTATGGCTCTGATCAAAATACCAATACATCCCTAATTGATTTGGGGTATCCAGGGGTATTACCGGTATTAAATAAAGAGGCGGTCATGATGGCAATAAAATTTGGTCTTGCAGTTGATGCAAAGATCAGCCAAAGATCAATTTTTGCTCGAAAAAACTATTTTTATCCTGATTTACCTAAGGGTTATCAAATCAGTCAATACGAATTGCCAATTGTGGAAAGTGGATCACTTGAGATCGAACTGAGTGATGGTAAAAGAAAGGATATTGGCATCACCAGAGCACATCTTGAGGAAGATGCTGGCAAATCAATTCACGATAAGTTTATCGATCAAACAGCCATTGATTTAAATAGAGCTGGCACACCTCTATTAGAAATTGTTTCAGAGCCCGATATCAGATCAGCTGAAGAAGCATCATCATACATGCAAAAGATTCATCAGCTTGTTAGATATCTGAAAATATCAGATGGAAATATGCAGGAAGGCTCATTTAGATGTGATGCAAATGTCTCTGTTCGACCAGTTGGACAAATAGAATTTGGCACCAGAGCTGAGGTTAAAAATATCAATTCTTTCCGATTCGTAGAGAATGCGATCAACTATGAAGTTGAGAGACAAATTGATCGCTTAGAAAACGGTGATGAGATTATTCAAGAAACTCGTCTTTATGATCCAGATAGAGATGAAACAAGGCCAATGAGAAGCAAAGAGGAGGCAAATGATTATCGATATTTTCCTGATCCCGACCTTCTTCCACTTGAGATTGACCAAGAGACCATAGATAAAATAAGAGAATCTCTCCCAGAACTATTTGATGCAAAAGTAACAAGATATGTAGAAGATTTAAAAATTAAACAATCCGATGCTGAAGAACTCTCTAGGAACATGCAAATTGCAGAGTATTTTGAGGAAACTCTTGAAGGTTTTGGCAAAGATGCACAATTAGTATCAAATTGGATATTGTCAGAGGTTATGGCTGTGCTCAATAGGGAAAACATAGAAATCAGTGCCTTTCAAATTGAACCTATGAGATTGGCATCCCTCATATCGAGAATAGAAGATAATACGATTTCATCAAAAATAGCCAAGGATCTTTTTAATCAGATGCTCACTAATGATGAAACAGTAGATGAAATAATTAAAAAGCAGGGGCTTGAGCAAATAACTGATGAGGATTCTATCAATCAATATGTCACAGATGTATTGATTGAATTTTCAGAGCAGAAAGATCAGTATCTAGCTGGCAAAGAACAAGTTTTGGGATTTTTAGTAGGTCAAGTAATGAAGCGCTCCAAAGGTAAGGCAAATCCCAAGCTGGTCAATGAGCTTATTGTCCGTAAAATAAATGCTGATACTGAAAAATAATAACAAATAGAAGCATAATCGATACATTTAGCTGCATATATCGCAGTTATTGTCCTTTTTCATGGAAATTTTCTGGATGATGTTATTTTTCAGATCTAAAGCAAGCATCTCATTGAATACATCTACCCCAATGCTTGCTTTCAATGAAGTGTTTGCCATCAATGTTCCAATTGTTCCAGCTACCGTTGATAGAACTCCAGCCCCATCACAATCTTCAAGATTCTCATCATATAAACTGTAAATACAATTCAAACATGGCCCCATATTCTTGTGATTGAATGCCATGACTTGTCCTTCAAATCGAATTGCAGTTCCGACTATATGAATGACATTTGCATTGTAACAAGCTTCATTGATTTGTAATCTCGATGAAAGATTATCTGTAGCATCAATAACAAGGTCACTCTTATCAACGATATTTTGCAGATCTTCCCCCGTCATCCTTTCATCATATGCAGTGATATTTGTATCTGGATTAAATTGACTCAGCTTTGCCTTGCTTGCCCTTGCCTTATTTTCCCCAACTTGATCTGGCGTATAAATTATCTGCCTTGGCAGATTTGACTGATCAATTGAGTCATAATCAACCAAATTGATGTTGCCGATACCGGCATTGACCAAATATAAACTACAAACAGAACCTAGCCCCCCAACTCCAAAAATTGTAAAGGTTAATTCTGAAATCTTTTCTTGTGTTTCATGATTGAAACCTTGAAGGCTCAGATGATTCTGATATCTGAGTTCATCCATTTGTGAACATGCCATATGTTGTTCTTTGAATCTTCTGCATATCCTTCGAGCTATTTATATTTGAGTAACCAGCCTTTTTCATTTCTTCCTCGCAATAGCTTGATTGATCATAACCATGTTCTAGAATTAGCCAACCTCCATCATGAAGGTACTTAGAACTTTTCTTGATAATGAATTCTAAGTCTCTCGTTCCATCATTATCAGAATATAATGCTATATCTGGCTCCATATCGATGCCAAGTTGTTCTTCTTTTGAAAGCTTTGTTTTATCTACATATGGTGGATTACTGATTATGAGATCAAATTTCTCATTCTTAATCTCGTTAAACCAGTCTGACATCAAAAATCTAATGTCAGTTACTCCATGTTTCTTCGCGTTCATTTTTGCAGTCACTAGCGCTTCTTCACTGATGTCAACAGCAGTGATATCAGGACAGCGGAGCTCACTATGAAGAACAATTGATATGATTCCTGAGCCAGTTCCAAGCTCAAGAATTTTTGTAGACTCATGATTTTTAAATATTTCAATTGCATTCTCAATTAACAATTCAGTTTCTGGTCTAGGCACCAGAACAGACTGATTGATGAGAAAATCCTTAGACCAAAACTCCTTTTTGCCGGTTAAATATGCTACTGGCATACCTTTGAATCTTGATTCAATCATCGATTCAAATTTGTTCATGACTTTTGGGCTTATGTGGATATCATCTGTATGGAATTTTATCGGCTTGATATCAAGTAAGAATGACAAAAGAATTTCTGCTTCTAGTCTCGGTACATGGGAGATAGATGATAGTTTCTTAGTTCCTGAACGGATCAATGATTCTGCATTTTTTAATGATGACTCCTCAATCATCAAGTTGCGCCATCTGCTTTGCTGCATTTTCTTGAACCAGTGTATCAATCATGGTGTCAAGGTCACCTTCCATAAACTCTGCAAGATTGTATTGAGTCAAATTTATCCTATGGTCTGTGATTCTACCCTGTGGATAATTATAAGTTCTAATCCTTTCAGATCGATCTCCACTCCCAACAAGCATCTTTCTTTCCTCAGCTTGTTGGTCCTGGATTTTCTTTTGCTCCATGTCATAAATCTTTGCTTTGAGAAGCGACAATGCTTTTGCTCGGTTTTTATGTTGCGAGCGGTTATCCTGACATTCTGCAACAATCCCTGTAGGAATATGGGTAAGCCTGACTGCAGAATCAGTCTTATTGACATGCTGACCTCCAGCGCCCGATGCCCTATATGTATCTACTCTAAGATCATTATTGCTTATCTCAACTTCATTCATTTCATCTGCTTCAGCGATGATAGCAACAGTGCATGCAGAGGTATGTATCCTTCCTTGTGATTCTGTTTTAGGTATTCTTTGTACACGATGAGTACCTGACTCAAATTTTAATTTTGAAAAGACATCTCTTCCCTCAACTTTTGCAATGACTTCTTTGAAGCCACCTTGCCCGGTTTCATTTTGATTGAGAATCTCTAATGACCAACCATTCTTTTCGCAATAACGTGCATACATCCTAAAAATATCCCCAGCAAATATTGCAGCTTCGTCTCCGCCAGTGCCCGCACGTATCTCTAGAAAAACATTGCTCCCATCTCTTGGATCACTGCTTAGAAGCATGGGTGTAATCTCTTCCTCTATCTTTAAGAGTTGCTCTGTGATGGCATCAATCTCTTCCTTTGCAAGATCACTCATACTGCCATCGTCATCCTTTATGAGTTCTTCTGCTGCCTCTTTTTCTTCTTCTAGTGATTGATATTTCTCAAAAAGCACCACAACAGGTTCAATTCTCGAAAATTCCTTTGAAAGCTCGACCATTTTTTTGCCATCTGACTGTATGCCTTCATCTGCCAATTGATTTGCAATAGAATGGTACTGTTCTTGAATGAGCGCTAATTTTTTTACAATGGATTTTTTCATGCTATTTCAATCTTATACTGACCGGTATTTTATACACAAAAAAATTCTTAGTAGTGTTAATTTAAGAGCCAGTATATTTTTGTTACTTTTTCTGCTGCTCAGCAGTTGTGCCACCAATAAAGAGCAGTTGATAACGCAGAATGTAGACGCAGAATTTCTAAATCAATCCTTCATAGTTACTGGATCTATCTCAATCAAGTCAAATGCCGGGAATTTCATTGGGTCATATAGGTTAGAAAATGGAATTGAGGAATCATTTCAAGTGGATGATATTTTTGGCAGGAGAGTTTTTTTGTCTGAACCTAACATCAGTAATGAGTTGATTGGTCAATTAGACGAGAGATCCCTAGAGATTTATCAGTACTTTCAAGAATGGGGCAGTATTTCATCGATTCTTCTCGCAATCGATGATTTTGAGGAGCTGAAATCAAAGTTAAACATATCAATCACTTATAGAGGTACTCAAATGATAGATTCATACAGAATACCAAGGACAATAAGTGTCATTGGCAATGATTATGAGCTAACGTTCGCTGTTAAGAAACTTAAATTCACCTGAGGTGAATCACTCCAATCTTGACACATAGGTTTGTCGTCTTCAGAATGACATTTCTGCAACTTATGTAGATTGTTGGGGTGTAGCCAAGCGGTAAGGCAACGGGTTTTGATCCCGTGATGCGTAGGTTCGAATCCTACCACCCCAGCCAGTCAGAGTTGCTTAAATTGACTCGAATGATTGAGAGAAAATGAAAAAAGAAAAATTAGTTCTTTTTGCGGGACCAGCATCCAAAGAGTTGGGTTCACAAATAGCGAGATATTTAAATGAACCACTTGGCTTCATTCAAGTTGGAGCCTTTAGCGATGGTGAAACCAGTATTGAGGTCTCTCAAAACATCAGAGGAATGGATGTATTTTTAGTTCAGTCCACCTATCAACCCGGTAACGAACATCTCATGCAGCTTCTTTTGATGGCAGACGCATGTAAAAGGGCGTCGGCCAATTCCGTGTCAGCTGTGATTCCTTATTTTGGTTATTCTAGACAAGACAGAAGACCAAGGAATACCAGAGGCCCTGTTTCTGCGAAATTGGTTGCAGATTTAATTGAAACTGCTGATATAAAAAGGGTCATTACAGTCGATCTTCATGCAGATCAAATTGAGGGCTTCTTCTCTATTCCAGTTGATAACATTTACTCGTCCACCATTCTCATGAGCGACATGTGGAGACAAGGTTATTCTGATCAAGTCATCGTTTCTCCAGATGTGGGTGGTGTACAAAGAGCGAGAGCTATCGCCAGAAGATTGGGTAATGCAAGCTTGGCGATCATTGATAAAAGACGTGAAGCAGCCAATAAATCTGAAGTGATGAACATCATTGGTGATGTCGATCAAAAAACTGCAATCATATTTGATGACATGGTTGATACTGCTGGCACTCTTTGCAATGCTGCAGCTGCTTTAAAAGAAAAAGGTGCTCTGAAGACAGTGGCTTATGCTGCTCATCCTGTGCTCTCAGGACCAGCAATAGAGAGAATAGCTGATTCTGAACTTGATGAACTAGTGGTCACTGATACCATTCCGCTCACTCAAGAGGCCAAAGATACTGGCAAAATCAGACAACTTACAATTGCTGAGCTTTTGGGCGAGACAATCGAAAGGATTGTCGCTGATCAATCTGTCAGCTCACTTTATGCAGAATAGGGCGATTTTATCGTCACTTTTCTCTAGCCACATCGCTTAACTTCGGTTATCATTTGCGACCATTTTCTAATTAACAGATTTGAGGAATTAAAAATGGCTACAGATTACGATCTGAATACAGTCTCAAGGGAAGATGTTGGAACAAGTCATTCAAGAAGAATGAGGCGTGATGGCATGGTTCCTGCTATTGTCTATGGTGCTGGTAAAGACAGCGTCAAGGTATCTATTAGTCATAATGAATTACTTAAAAAGTTAAATAACGAAGCATTCCTAAACAGTATTTTGACGATCGCAGTCGATGACAAAGAGGAATCAGTTTTGATCAAAGACATTCAAGTTCATCCATCTAGAAGACAAGTCATGCATCTGGATTTGCAAAGAGTTCGTTCGGACGTTGCGATTAAAGTTTCTGTTCCTCTTGCATTTATCAATGATGATATTGCAGTTGGTGTGAAACTGGGTGGCGGAACCGTTACACCATTGATGAATGAAGTTGAAATCAGTTGTCTGCCAAAAGATCTTCCGGAAAGATTGGAAGTTGATGTTGAGGCGCTTGAGTTGGATGACATGCTTTACCTTGAAGACATTGTACTTCCAGATGGTGTAGAGATTTCACTTCTAACACAAGAAGAGCCAGCGAATGAGCCGATCGTAGCAGTTCGATTACTGCAAATTCAAGAAGAGCCTGAAGTTGAAGAAATGGTTGAGGGCGAAGAAGGCGTTGAGGGTGCAGCAGATGGTGATGAAGCTTCTGAATCTTCAGAGTCTGAAGGAGAATCTGCGGATAGCAAAGAGGAGTAAAACCCTCTTGTAGACAATGCGTCCTACAAACATCATTCCAAAAAGTTTTATCGGTCTTGGCAATCCAGGTGATCGATATCAGCAAACTCGTCATAATCTTGGTTACCTATCTTTGGATGCTTTCATGAAAAGACATGATTTATCGGATCTGAAAGATGACAAAAAATCCGATGGATCTTTAATGAAAGCCACTCTTTTTGATCAAGAAATTTTATTGTTTAAATCATACAGATACATGAATGAGAGCGGCCTCTCAGTCAATCGCCTTCGTAAGTATCGAAACATCGAGATGCAAGAGGTCTGCATCATCCATGATGATCTAGATCTAGATGTAGGAGAGGTCAGAATCAAATATTCTGGCGGTCATGGGGGTCATAATGGTCTTAGAGATATTATCCAAGCATGTGGAAGCAAGGATTTCATTCGCATCCGAATGGGCATTGGGCATCCTGAAAAAGATGAGGTGATTGATTATGTTTTATCCAAGCCTAAAAAAGCAGAAAAGGAAATTTTAGATCAGTCCATTCATCAAGCCACCGATGTCATGGATTCGTTATTAAAAAATGGCCTTGATGAGACCATGAATCGTTTTAACTGATTCTTTTTTCAGCTCTTGCTGAGCCTTCGCCTAGAGCTTTTAATTTTTGTTTTGCAATAGGAACTGACATTGGAGCCATTCCACAGTTTGTACAGGGTATTAATCGCTCTGCTTCAACATGATCGAGTGCTGTTATGATGTTCATCTCCACCTCCTCAGCAGTCTCTATGTGATCACTTATGACCGATATGACACCAACCATGATTTCTTTATCAGGCAAAAGCCTCATGAGCTCAGGTGGAACCCTTGAGCCTGCGAACTCCAGAGAAACTTGATCAATATTGCTCTGATTGATGGCAGGGAAGAGCTCTTCATACTGCCTCCACTGATCACCCAATGTATTCTTCCAATTGATGTTTTCCTGAATGCCATAGCCATAACAAATATGAACAGCGGTTTTGCAATCAAGACCATCGATTGCAATTTCCATGGCATCCATTCCCCATTCGGTGCTTTCTTTTAGAAAACTATTGAAAGCAGGCTCATCAAATTGAATGATATCGATGCCTGCTTCACATAAGGTTTTGGCTTCATCATTCAAGAGCTTTGCAAACTCCATGGCCATTTCTTCTTTGTCACTATAGTACTCATTGGCAATGGTATCGGATATGGTCATGGGTCCTGGAAGAGTGAATTTAGTGAGTTTTTCAGTATTTGATCTGAGAAATTTCGCTTCCTCAATGTGAACACTGCCTGATTTTTTCAATGGGTCTGTTACCGTGGGGACTTCAACAACATAGCGGTCATTTCGAATGCCCATTTGTGTTTTCTTTTCCCAATTGATTCCCTCAATAGTTTCTAAAAAACCATGTACAAAATGAATTCTGAATTGTTCGCCCTCAGAGATGATTTCTATACCGGATTCTTCTTGTTCACTGATCCACATTGCAGTTGACTCTTTCTTCTTTTCAATGAGTGAATCACCCGAATCTTTCCATGCCGGCCAAAGTTTCTCAGTTTCAGCCAACCAGCTTGGTTTTGGTAGGCTGCCAGCCGTTGTCGCTTTAAATATTTTAGCCATTTCAATCAATATCTTGTTAAACTCCACTCACTTTAAATCGACTATTCAATAAATCAAGGCATATGGGTATTAAATGTGGCATTGTGGGGCTTCCAAACGTTGGGAAATCTTCCCTTTTCAATATCCTTTCTGAGGGAAAGGCAGAAGCTGCGAACTACCCCTTTTGCACCATCGAACCCAATGTTGGAGTTGTGATGGTTCCAGATCCACGTTTGGATCAATTGGCTGATATCAATAGTCCTGAAGAAGTGATTCCATCCATTGTTGAGTTTGTCGATATTGCCGGATTGGTTGAAGGCGCATCTCAAGGCGAAGGACTCGGGAATAAGTTTCTGGCAAACATTCGAGAAACAGATGCAATCATCCATGTGGTTAGATGCTTTGAAGACAAGAATGTCACTCATGTATCCGATGAGATTAATCCTGTGAATGACTTTGAAATCATCAATACTGAATTACTGCTTGCTGATATTCAAACAGTTGAACGTAATTTAGAAAGAGCAGGAAAGCAGTCAAAAGCTGGTGATAAGGCCATGTTGGCAAAACATGCTTTTTTAGAATCTCTTTTGGAACATCTCAATAACGATCAACCCGCAAGAACATTCAATGTCGAGAAAGACCAAGAGGGGATCATGAAAGAGCTATCTCTTTTGACCAAGAAACCGATGTTATGTCTTGCGAACATAGATGAGTCCAGCATCACCGATGAGTCAGAAGGTTTGCAAGCACTACAAGACAAAGTAAATTCAGTTGAAGATGCAGAGCTTTTGAAGCTTTGTGTTTCTCTCGAGCTCGAAATCAGCACTCTTGAGCCATCTGAGATGAAAGAATTTCTAGATGAGCTCAATCTAAAAGAGCCGGCAATTAATAAACTCATTCGTGCCTCGTATGATCTGCTCAATTTACAAACATTCTTCACTGCTGGACCCAAAGAGGTACGTGCATGGCCAGTTAGAAAGCAGTCATTGGCACCACAAGCCGCAGGGACAATTCACACCGATTTTGAGAGAGGGTTCATCAAGGCAGAGGTGATCAGCTATGACGACTATATCGAGCATGATGGAGAGCAGGGCGCTAAGTCAGCAGGCAAGCTGAGACTCGAAGGAAAGGAGTATCTCGTTCAAGAGGGCGACGTCATGCACTTTAAATTCAATGTCTAGCCATTACAGTCTGCATTTTAATTAATTATTTTCGAAATTATTTCTAATCATCATCACTTTAGAATAAAATGCCGTTATGCATAGACTAAGCAAAATCATACCAGTATTGGCCACATTCTTTTTTGTGACCACCGTATCGATTGATGCAGTCTCACATATGCATATTCATGATGATCATGGGCATGAATATGAATGTCCGTTCAGCAATAATAAAGTCATAGAAGCAGATTTAACCGACCCAATACAAAGAGTTGAGTTGAGTCCACTTTTAGCTGCGGAATTCAATGAAAACTTTTTTTTCTCAACTACAAATCTCCTATTTGAATCCAGAGCGCCTCCAAAAATCTAATTTAAACCAAATTTAGATTTAAAAAACGTTCGTTATAGGAGGTAGTTCATGAGAACGACAAATAATTTATATATGGTGGCACTCGTTACCACCATCATTTCAACAGGACTGATCGCACAAGATTCCATTGAGGAAATCACTGTCACGTCATCATATGTTTCTCATAGTGATGATGCGGCCAATGATCCAATCCATATTTTAAGCGAAGAAGAGCTAGCGACCAACTCAACTCAAAGCTTGGGTGAGACCGTCGATAGCCTATTGGGCGTTTCATCAGCTGACTATGGTGCTGCAGTTGGACAGCCAATTATTCGTGGAATGTCTGGCTCCAGAGTCAAAGTATTAAACAATGGCCTGGTTGTCCGTGACATGTCTGGGATTGGAATAGACCATGTGAATGAAGTCGACTTAAACGCAGTCAAACAAATCGAAATCATCAGAGGGCCATCCTCGTTGATGTACTCCAATGGTGCAATTGGCGGGATTGTGAATGTTGTTGATGACACCATTGCCAGAGAAGATTTCGCTGATAGAGATTTAAGAATCGACCTTGAAGCACAGTCAGCAAACGATGGAAAGATCGGTGGATTCAGCTACAAAGAAAATTTGGGCGGCTTGAATCTTTCATATGCGTTTAAAGACAGCTCGCTTGAAAATTATGATATTCCCAAAGGAGCAGTCATACATTCAGAAGAGCATGAAGAGGGTCATGAGGAAGACCACGATGAAGATCACGATGAAGATCATGATGAAGACATGGGATTCCTTGAAAACTCAGATTTTGAATCACAAACACACCGACTTGGCCTTTCAACCACTGGTGATTGGGGTTACTTCGGTGCTTCTTATCTGAATAGCGAGAGTGTTTATGGCATTCCTTATCATGGCGAAGGCCATGAAGGTCATGGCGGCCACGATGATCACGATGAAGATCACGATGAAGATCATGATAATGATCACGACGGAGATCATGATGAGCATGAAGGAGAGAGAATATTCTCTACCACTGACTCAGATGTATTCAATATCGAGGGTTCTTATATCTTCAACAATGACAGACTTAATAACATGAGATATTACTACAGAAACACTGATTACTCATTGACTGAGCAGCATGCAGAAGAAGAAGGCCATGAAGGTGAAGAGCATGATGAA
>Ga0208127_1000893_pt1 | contig 15234 bp, 12 predicted proteins | sample ETNtaG_6_FD_185751 | JGI IMG/M metagenome (GOLD analysis project Ga0208127, IMG submission 185751) | Marine microbial and viral communities from oxygen minimum zone, Eastern Pacific Ocean - ETNP201306SV45 (SPAdes) (version 2) | ecosystem: Environmental > Aquatic > Marine > Oceanic ...
AAAAATGTTAAGTCAGCTGATTTACAGGGGTCTTTTTATCCTTCTGGTAAAGATGAGTTAGATAACATGTTAGAATATTTATTGGAGGATACGGCTGATAAAACGGAGCCTGATATTACATCTCCTAAGGGAGTGATTGTGCCCCACGCAGGATATGTATATTCTGGATCTTGTGCTGCGTCTGCATATAATGTTTTGAAGCCATATGCAAAAGAGTATGATGTGATATATCTATTTGGTCCTGCGCACCGGAAGTATTTTAACGGTTTAAGGAGTATTACTGAAGAATATTATTCTACTCCGCTAGGGGATGTAAAAATTGCTAGGGATGAAATAAATGACTTAGAAAGAGAAGATTTGTTACAGTTAGATGATGATTTATTTGAAGGTGAGCATAGTATAGAGGTGCAGCTTCCTTTTATATATAAAATTTTTGGTAATCACATCAAAGTTGTTCCTGTATTATTTGGAGACACCTCACCTAAAGATATTATTCCTGTATTGTATAAGATGAATGAAAGGGGGCGCGGATTATTCATAATTAGTTCTGATTTAAGTCATTTTTTACCCTTATCAGAAGAGCAGCAAACTGATAAAGAGACGATTAATAATATTGAGCACTTAAATAGCGCTTTAATTAGTCATGAAGATCCGTGTGGAGCGATGGCTTTAAATGCTACAATTGAGTATTCAAAATTAGAGGAACTAAAAATTAAAAATATTGATTTTCAGAACTCTGCTGAAATTTCTGGTGATGAAGACAGGGTAGTAGGGTATGCATCGTTTGTTATATACTAAAAAGTCTCTTCGGTGTACTTTTTAGTAGAGGGTACTGAATTTCATTTACTTGGGACGGCCCAGCGTAAATGAAATGATTTTGGTAATTATAAAAATTCCTATGGAATTTTTATTGCGACTAGGCATTGTTTTATAAATAATGGTATAGTGAGCTAATGTTAGAGAAACTATTCTATTTACGCCGGGCCGTCCCAAATAAATATAATTCAAAAAATTACACCGAAGGGGATTTTTAGTATGTATATAAATATGTATATAATACGTCTTTTGTGAAATGGATGGCTAGGAAAACGATAATCATTGATAAGTCAATTCCAGCTACAGGAGGGATGTAATCTCTGATTTTTTTTAATAACGGTTCGATAATTTTTATAAGGAACTGGTTTACTTGAATGATGAACCGGTTATATGGGTTTATTACTTTGAACATCAGGAGGTAATATAACACTATATATATAATTAATAGAAATGAATATATCGATAGGATTGAGGATATTAAATTGATAAATGGGTTGAGGTTCATTTTTTAGTTTTGTGTTGGTTGGTTCTAGATTTTATAATTCGGCAGAAGTTAATATTCAATTATATTCAAAAATAACTAGCAGTGTCTAGGAGTGAAGGTATTTTTCTTTTATATAATTTAGGTAAATATCTACATCTAATTTGGTTCCAGAAAACTTTTCTATAGTGTCTTGTGCGGTTAAACTGCTACCGAGGTTATGTATGTTTTTATTTAATATTTTTACTATTGGTTTGAAATTTCCAATTCTGATATTTTGGTCAAAATCAGGTAATAATGTTTTTATTTTTGCTGCTATTTGGGCGGCATAAATTGCTCCTATAGTATAGGTGGGAAAATATCCTAAACTTCCGTCACTCCAATGTATATCTTGTAAGCATCCATTGGTGTGTGATGGTTCTGATAAAGTGAGATATTGATTTATCTTATGCTTCCATACTTCTGGTAAATCTTTGGTGTGAATTCTATTATAGATTAAATCTTTTTCGATTTGGTAACGCATAACAATATGTAGAGGGTAGGTGACCTCATCTGAATCTACCCTGATATATCCTTTTTCTACTTTATTGAGGTTATTATATAGGTCGGTAGCGCTATATGAGTTGTTAAAATTAAACTCTTTTTTCAAGAACGGTAATAGAAATTCTGCAAAACTGTAAGAGCGTGCGATTTGCATTTCCATAAATAGAGACTGGCTTTCATGTAAGCTCATACTATCAGCTTGGCCAATAGGTTGTAATATATCTTTTTTTGGAAGGTTGTTATCATATATGGCATGCCCTGTTTCGTGAATTAATCCCATTAATCCAGGGATGTAGTTGTTTTTTGAGTATCTGGTTGTAATGCGGACGTCTCCTGGATACCCTGTACAAAATGGGTGCATACTTTCATCTATGCGGCACCAATTCCATGATAGACCAATTTTTTTTAGTAGGGATGTGTATAGTTCCTTTTGTCTTTCTGGTGATATTGAGGGAGTAGAGATGCTAGAGTTAGGTTGCTGTTTAGTAATAATGTTGGAAATCAGGCTGGGTAATGTAGTTTCTAGCTTGTGAAATAAATTATCGATTTGTTTTTCGGTAAGGCCAGGATCGTATTGATCTAGCAAAGTTTCATATGGTGATATTTTTAATATATCACTTTTGATGGCGCATATTTCTCTTAACAGCTTTATGACAGTTGAGAAATATTTATCAAATAATTTAAAATCATTATTTTTTTTTGCTTTGCGCCACATGAATTCGGATTTTAATGAGGCGGTAAGGAATTCTTTTCTGAGGGGTTCTGGTATTGAGGTTTTATGTAGAAAAATTCTTTTCATTAGAAAGAAATTTCTTTGCTCTTTTGCAGTTAACTCAGACGCATCAATATCTTCAAAAAGTTTTTTTGTGTTTTGGTTGTCAATTGTTTGCGTGATGTTTTCTTCTATAACAGAGAGCTGCTTTTCCCTAATTGTATATCCTCTATAAGGCATTTTTACTGCTAAATCCCAGCTTAAAATGGAATTAATTTTACTTAAGCAGTAGTATTTTTCGTATATTTTTTGTAGTTTGTTATATAATTTCTTGCTCATTCTTAGGTGCGAATAATTAGTTATGTTTTTATCAGAAGTTAGTAAATCTATTGTGCTTAATTTAGCAAGAGATGCAATAAAAGAATTTTTATCATCAGGAAATTATTTAGAAATTGTAGAAAGTGATTTTATAGAAGATGAGGATAAGAAATGCCTATTAGAAAAAGGGGCATGTTTTGTTAGCTTATATATTAGTGATGAGCTTAGAGGTTGTGTTGGTACGGTGATTGCAAGTGATAAATTATACAAAAATATAATTAGATATGCGATTTATGCGGCAACAGAAGATGATAGATTTGATGGTGTTTCTATTGGTGAGGTTGGTGAATTAAAGATTGAGATTTCTATACTAACTCCAATGATTTTAATAGAAAATTTTGATGACTTTGAAATAGGAGAAGATGGATTGATGATAGAATTAGGTTCTAGTTCTGGATTATTGTTACCGCAAGTAGCAACAAAATGGGGATTATCAAAACAAGAATTTTTAGAGCAATTATGTGTAAAGGCGGGAATAGATAAGGGGGGGTATAAAGGTAAAGCAAGCAAATTGTTTAAGTTTTCAGCGGAGATTGTGACATTATGAAATTTATTTAATTTTGCACCCTATAGCTTCCTTTATATTGTTAAATCCGTCATTTCGTAACAGAGTGGCAAGTTCTTTGTTTATTTCTGTTGTGAGATTGAAGCCCTGAAAAATAAAGGCGCTGTAGATTTGAATGAGGCTAGCTCCTAGGCATATTTTTGCGTATGCTTGTTTTGCGTTACTTATGCCTCCGACCCCTATTAGAGGTATTTTTCCTTTGGTGTATTTATATATTTCTTTTAGGATATGGTTAGAAAGGCTTAGTAATGGTGCTCCGCTTAGTCCTCCAGATGTATTACTTGTTATGTTATGTGGTCTTGATATGGTGGTGTTGCTTATTATTAATGCGTCTATTTTGTATTTTAGGCTAAGGTCGCAAATATCTTGTAGTTCATTTTGTGATATATCGGGTGATATTTTTAGAAAAATAGGGGTATTTTTTTTTAGGTTGGCAGTTAAGATTTTTGTTTCTTTATGTATTGATGATAATAGTTCTTCTAGAAGTCCTTTTTTTTGTATGTTGCGTAAGTTGGGAGTGTTAGGAGAGGAGATGTTAATGGTTAGGTAATCTGCTATATCGTAGAAGCATTTTAATAATTCTATATAGTCACTTACATTCGATTGCGTAGTTTTGTTTTTTCCAATATTGATACCAATAGGGGTATTTGGTATTTTGTTGTTTTTGAGATAGTTTTGACGAAAGTTTTCTTTTCCTAAATTATTAAAACCCATCTGATTGATGATGGCTTTTTCATTTGTGAGTCTAAATAATCTAGGTTTTGGGTTTCCAGGCTGAGCGCGAGGAGTTACAGTTCCGGCTTCTATAAAACCAAAATTGAATTTTTGTAGATTATTTATAGCTTTAGCATTTTTATCAAATCCTGCTGCTAGTCCAACAGGGTTTTTGAACCTTATTCCTGCAATTGTTGATTCTAAAATGCTATCTGAAAATTGTCTTGGTTTGAGTATTAAATTACGACTTAATGCAGATATGGCGAGGTTATGTGCGGTTTCTGGTGGTAGTGAGTATATAAAGGGTTTTAGTAGATTAAAAAATTTCATTTTAATTGAATATATATTATTGTTATGATAACTTGATATTAAGAATTATTGCAATGGATTTTTCCAGGCAGATGGTTTTGTCTTTTTAATTTTGGGAGCATATGTGTGTTCAATAGGAGTGTAATGGGTAAAAAACTAATAATTATCTTATATATTGCTCTTTTTCCTTCTGCGGTTGTTGCCAAAGAAGCTGATCTACTTAATGTTATTCCTAATATGAAAGATGGGCAAGAAGAGGATATGGATGGCCGTCTTTCTAAGAAAAGTAAAAAGATTTTGAACCAGATCTATAGAGAGCAAAAAAGACGTAATAAAGAAAATTCCAAGAAGGTTAGATATAATATAGATCACATGTCTAATCCAACTGTTAACTTGGATGGTTATGATACGATTTCTGGAGAAGGGAGGTTCGATATTAAGATAAAAAAACCAGGAAGAAAGTTAGAAAAAAAATATAGCCTATATAACAAGGCTTATAATTCTATGTTGGATGCCCAATATGAAGTAGCTATATTTTATTATGAGACAATCTTAAAGAAGAACTATAAAGATGAATATGCGCTTGTGGGTTTGGCGCTTGCTTATCACCATTTAGGCGATATTATGCTTGCAAAAAAATTCTATTCTAAGGCTATTGATTATTATCCTAATAATTTGGTGGCAATAAATAATTTTTTAATATTGATTGGTAAAGAGTCTCCAAAAGAATCTTTGGATGAATTGTTAAAAGTCGATAAAGTTTTTAGTAATAACCATGTATTAAAAGCTCAAATATCATATCTTTATGCTAAACAAGAAAAATTTGAAGATTCAATAAAATATATAGATGAAGCGTTGGCGGTGTCAAAGAATAATGCTATTTATTTGTATAATAAAGCGGTTGTGCTGGATTATCAGGGGGAGAACATAGAGGCTAGAAAGATTTATAAATATTTATTGAATTTAAAATCAGTAGAAACTGTTGGTATTTCTACTGACCAAATTAAGAGTAGACTGGATAATATGGGGACCTAATGGAGTATAAAGAATTATTGGATAAAATCATATCATGTGCGGAAAAAACAGGAGTTTCGGATTTGCTTTTATCCCCTAATTTGCGTCCGGCCTTAAGACTTAATGGAGATTTGAGGTATATTTCTGATCAAAAGCTAAGTGGTGATAATGTAGGTGAGCTGATAGCTCTTACTATGACACCTAGAGAAAGGGAAATATATAAACAAAACATGGAAATTGATTATGCTTATGAGCATACTGATCATGTGCGTTTTAGGGTAAATGCCTTTACTACTTTGTTTGGTCCTGCTGTTTCTATGAGAAAAATAGATAACACTATTCCTTTAATTACTGAAATAGGTGCACCTGATGTATTAATGGATCTGGCGAAAAGGGATCATGGTCTTATATTGATAACTGGTCCGACTGGTTCTGGTAAGTCTACAACGTTGGCTTCTTTGATTCAATATATTAACCAGAATTCTCATAAGCATATTATTACCATTGAGGACCCAGTTGAATATATATTTTCTTCTGATAACTCTATTATAAATCAAAGACAGTTAGATATTAATACTAAATCATTTCAAATTGCTCTTAAAAGCGCTCTCCGAGAAGATCCGGATGTGATTATGGTAGGAGAAATGAGAGATACTGAGACTATAAGGCTAGCATTAACAGCAGCTGAAACTGGGCATTTAGTTTTTTCGACGCTTCATACTAATAGCGCTTATGAATCAATTAATAGGATAGTTGATGTGTTTCCACCTGAAAGTAGGAAATTGGCGGTTGCATTATTATCTAGCTCTCTAGTTGGGATTGTGTCACAGCGTTTGGTGAAATCAAAAGATAATAGTTCTAGAATTGCAGTTCATGAGGTTTTGGTTGCGACTCCAGCTGTGAAGAACCTGATCAGAGAAGGGAAGGTCTCCCAGATATATTCTATGATGCAAGTAGGTAGTAAATATGGGATGATAACATTGCATGATAGGTTGGATTCTTTAGTCGCTAGGGGGTTAGTCCATAGTAGTGCGGTTAAAGAGCTTGTAGCTAAGGGTGAGGAGATCAATCATAAATAATAAGAAATTATGAATCACCTGATAGATATAGAGCAATTATCCCTAGAAAATATTAAAGAGATATTTGACAAGGCAACAGGTTATCTAGCAAATCCTTATTCAGATATTTTAAAGAATAAAAAGCTCATTAATTTATTTTTTGAGAATTCCACTAGAACACGTTCATCATTTGAAATCGCAGCTTCTAATTTGGGGGCTAAGGTGGTTAATATTGATGTTTCTACGTCATCTTTGCATAAAGGAGAATCCGATAAAGATACGATACTTACGTTAAATGCTATGATGGCTGATTATATCACTATAAGGCATAGCGAGAGTGGTATGGTAAGGAAATTATCAAAGCACAGTAATGCAAGCATTATTAATTCTGGAGATGGGTTGAATGAGCATCCTACCCAGGCGTTACTTGACTGTTTTACTATTTTCAATGTTAAAAAATTTAAAAATATTTCAGATTTTAAGGGTATCACGGTTGTGATATGTGGGGATATTATTAATAGTAGGGTTGCAAGATCTAATATTAGATTGCTCAAGAAACTTGGAAGTAAAGTGAGGTTGGTTGGCCCAATGACTTTATTGCCAAAATTTATGTTTTTAGATTATGTAGATACATATTCTGATCTAGATCAAGCAATAAGTGGTGTGGATGTGATCTATACTTTAAGAATACAAAGAGAGAGGATGAAGAATTGTTCTATTCCATCTGGTAGAGAATATTATAAATTTTATGGTGTCAATCATCAAAGATTAAATAATGCATCTTCTGATTGTGTTGTGTTACATCCGGGTCCGATGAATCGTAATATTGAGATATCATCTGAGTTGGCTGATGATGAGAAAAAATGCAAGGTGTTAGAGCAGGTCAGAAACGGTGTTGTTATTAGACAGGCGGTATTAGAGTTTGTGAGTAAATTGAGCTAAAGCTGCGTTCTCCCTTTCAATTACAATATTTATGCAATAATGCTGCCGAAGGTGTGTGACCCCTTTACAGAAAATTATTTTTCGGATGATTTAAAGTTTTTGTAGACATATTGTAGGCTGCAATATGGACATGTATTGTGACCTTTTGGCATAAGGTTTAAATATATTAATGGATGCTTTGAATTGTTGCTTGCTCCGTCACAGCTTACTCTTTTTTTGCTTGAATATACTTTGCTGAAATTTTGATTTTGCATATTTAAAATTATAAATTATTAAATAAAGGAAGGTTTTGGTTGCTTTCGTCTACTAATTCAATAGGATATTGACCTGAGAAGCAAGCGTCACAGAATTGCGGCTCCTCATTGTTTCTTTTAGCTTCACCTATAGATTTGTATAGCCCGTCTAACGATATAAAAGATAGTGAATCAACTCCTATTAATTTTGCTATTTCATCTACAGAATGGGAGGCTGCAATTAATTTGCTACGATTAGGGGTGTCTACTCCGTAAAAACATGAATGTGTTGTTGGAGGGCTAGAAATTTTCATATGTACTTCTTTTGCTCCAGCAGCTCTTACCATACTCACTATTTTTTTTGATGTTGTTCCTCTTACTATGCTATCATCGACTAAAATTACGCGCTTTCCCTGTAATACGGATTTATTTGCGTTATGTTTTAATTTTACTCCTAAATGTCTTACTTGGTCTGTTGGTTCAATGAATGTTCTGCCAACATAGTGATTTCTAATGATACCAAATTCGAAATTTATATTTGATTCTTTTGCATATCCCATTGCTGATGGGACTCCCGAGTCGGGAACGGGTACTATTACATCGGCGTCTATTGGATTTTCTTGGGCTAAATATTTTCCGATATTCTTTCTAACATCATACACGTAATTATTATTAATGATGCTATCTGGTCGTGCGAAGTAAATATATTCAAATATGCAAAATTTATTTAATTGTTTTGCAAAAGGTTTGTATGTTTTAAAGCCATTTTGATTGATCACAACCATTTCACCTGGCTCTACATCTCTAATGAGTTTAGCGCCAATAATATCGAACGCACAGCTCTCAGATGCTACTATATATGATTCATTCAATTTCCCTATAGATAGTGGTCGTACTCCGTTAGGGTCGCGTATAGCATATAGGCTATCATTGGTCATTAATAATACAGAATATGCCCCTTTGATTTGCTTTAGAGCATCAATAATTCTATCTGATATAGTGTTTAATTTACTTTGCGCGATTAAATGTAAAATTATTTCTGTATCCATTGAGGATTTGAAAATAGAGCCTTTTGCAATTAACTCTTGTTTTATTGTATTGGCATTAGTCAGGTTTCCGTTATGAGCCACTGCGATGCCGCCAAATTCTAACTCTGCAAAAATTGGCTGAATATTGGTGTCATGTTTTTTCCCTGCGGTAGAATATCTGACATGTCCAATAGCGGTATTTCCGCTTAATTTACTTATGATGTTACTGTTGTTAAATATGTCACCTACATGTCCTTCATCATGATGAAAGAAAAAGTTTTGATGATTAGTGCTAATTATTCCTGCAGCTTCTTGTCCTCGATGCTGAAGAGCATGTAGCCCTAGTGCGCAATGCGCAGCGGCATCTTCAGAACCATAAATGCCAAATACGCCACATTCTTCATGTAGGGAATCAAAAACATCATTGTAGTCTAGTGTTTTATTCATAAAAATATTTGAGTGATTTTTAAGAATGGACGGTGCATGTTAGATGATATTTAGTTTTTTTCAAGTTCTTCTATTAAGCTATCTAAATCCATAGAGTCTGAATCTACTTCACCTGGTATTATTTTTTGTAAGTTTTTTTGCTCTTTTAGTATGTTATATAATCCTTGCAATTGATCTGATTTGTTAGATGAATTGTTTAATATGTTTTCAGCATTTGGAATTATTGATTTTCCTTTTTTACTATTTGCAGATGCTGATATCATGCTCGATAGAAGAGAATTGTCTCCAATATTATCTTCATCAAATTCGATATTGGGAATTAAATTAAGAAATTTGATAGATAAAGTTATTAAATGTGATTCTGTTTTTGTTCCGCCAAGCCATTTAGGGGTATCTATTTTTAGGGTGAATATAGTGGTTGCTGAAACAATATATATCATGATCAAGATTAATATTGTTTTAATAAAGCCGAGAATTGCACCTAGTGGTTTGTCTACCACTGATGGTATTATGCTTCTTAACATAAATACCATTTGAAAAATAATTATTTTTAAGATGAATGATGTTAATATATACACTACTGAATATATGGTCATTGGAAAAAAGATGTTTTGGATAAATGAAAAATTTAATTTTTCATTTATCATACCAAGCACTTTATATGAGATTACAATAGTAAGAACTAATTTTAATAAAGATCCTAGCTCTCCAGAAAAGCCTCTATATGTTCCAAGGGCAATAGATCCAATCAATAATAGAGAAATATATATATCTAATTGTTGCAAGGCTAATAGTAATTATGAGTTTATGAGATTTAATTTATATTCTAAAACTTATAAGTCAAAAAAATAATGTTTTCGTAATTAATTACTACTGCATGGTAAGCTGATTTTGGTTTCTATGGTGCTAAATTTAGGGGTTTGAGGACTCTTGCTACTATTTTAGGGATGTGAGCTAATATAATATTTATTGAGTTTTAGATTCGTAGCTAGTAGTAATGTTATCGAAAGTAATGTTTTATTGATTATATAGCTATGTTACAGGGAGTTTATACGGCATTGATTACACCTTTGGAAAATAATAGGTTCCATGAAGAAAGTTTTCATAAATTGCTTGAACATCAAGTAAAAGGTGGAGTGAGTGGGGTTGTTCCTTGTGGAACTACTGGTGAATCTCCGACTTTGTCTCATGATGAGCATAATTATATTATTAAGTCTTGTATTGATTTTTGTAAAGGGAAGATTCAAGTAATAGCTGGTACTGGGTCTAATTCAACAGATGAAGCTATTGCTACTACTCTTTATGCAGAGAAACATGGTGCAGATGCTGCTTTAATTGTAACTCCATATTATAATAAACCTTCTCAGCAAGGGATTTATGAGCATTTTAAGAAAATACATGACAATACTAATTTGCCTATAATCATCTATAATATTCCAGGTAGATGTATTATAAATGTGTCTATGGATCTATTAGAAAGATTGGCTAAATTACCTCGTATTATAGGTATTAAAGATGCAACTTCGGATTTAACTTTACCTAGTATAGTGAGAAATACAATAGGTAAGGATTTTTATCAGCTATCGGGTGAAGATGCTACTATGCTTGCTTTTAATGTATCAGGGGGGCATGGTTGTATATCAGTTACTTCAAACATTGTACCGGAATTATGTGCAAAGATGCAGTCTGCATGGTTTGCAGGTGATGTTAAGACAGCCCAAGAGATACAGGATCAATTGGTAGAAATAAACCAAGTGTTATTTTGCGAAACCAATCCCACTCCAGTTAAATATGCAGCTAGCTTACTAGGTCTTTGTTCAGGTGAATTACGTTTGCCTTTGGTACCGGTAAGTGACGAGTCAAAACGCAAAATTGAGCGGGCGCTACAAAATTTAGGTTTGATTTAATCAGATAGATTTTATGAATAAGGTTTTATTACAAAATCGTAAGGTTAATTACGATTATAGTATATTATATTCTTTAGAAGCGGGTATAGTTCTATATGGGTCTGAGGTAAAATCCTTGAGGGATGGTAAGGCAGGAATTACTGATAGTTTTATATATCCTAAAAATCAAGAGGTGTTTATACATAATTTTTATATTTCTACCTATGTTAATTCTAGCAGTTTTAAACATGATAATTACAGGGTAAAAAAATTATTATTAAATAAACGGGAAATTAACAAGCTGATAGGAAATGTAAAAAGAACAGGAATTTCGATCGTTCCAGTGAAGGTTTATTTGAGCAAAAAAAATATTATCAAGTTAGAGATAGCAGTAGTTACTGGAAAAAAGAAATTTGATAAGAGAGAAGCTATTAAAAAAAGGGAGTGGGATAGAAAAAAGCATGCGGTGTTGAAAAACAATGTTTCGTAAAGTAACAAAATTTTCTAAAAGGATCATATATGTTGTTTTGATGCTGCTTTGTTTCCAGTTGTTTTTAGTGGGTTATGTTTTTAGTTTGGTTATTGTAAAACCGCGTGATGTTACTAATCTTTTTTTATCATTAAGTAAGCATTTATCAAGTGATCGTCAGATAAATATTGATAGTGAAAGAATTACATTATCTTGGAATAGGTCTGAATTTTCTTTCGATATTAATTTTCTTGGTAATTATATTCAGACCAGTAGCCATAGTTTTATTGTACCTCACCTAGTAGTAGATGTTAGTAAGCGTAATCTCTTTCTATGGAAATTTGAGATAGATAAGATAAAAATTCCACGATTAAACTATGCGTTTGATAGTTATCAGTTAGATACACAAGATAGAAGTAACATAATTACCAGTGATCAGATTAGTAATTTCTTGTCTAATGAAGCTGTAAATATTTTAGATAGTAGTTTCCAAAAACTATCTTATCTAAGGAATATAGAAATAGATGAATTAGCTATAATTTTACCTAATAAAAGTAAGTATATTATTGATGGTTTTAGATTAAGGCAGAGAAGAAAAATAAGAGAAAATAAGGTTGAAGTAGGATTTGATTATACTTCTGATGGTAAAGAAAGGTTAGAGTTTAGGAGTGAATGTGTTTTAGATAGAGGGCATAAATTTAGAAATTGTGATGTGGAGGTAAATAACATATCAGATAATATTTGGGTATTATTCAAAAATTATCTCCCAGACATATTGGTCAAAAGAGCTGATTTGCAATTTAATATTAACCGTATGGGAAATAATTATGAGATTAATAGTACGATTAAGGTAAGAGATTTTAATTACAAAACAGATAAGCAAAATCTCAGTTATGATGACTTTGGTGTTAATGCAACTATTATAGTAAATAAAAATTTCCTAACCGTGAGTAAGTTGTTATTAGAAAGCAATAAGAAAAAATTGTTATTTGAGTCACAATATGGGCTAAAAGATAAAGGTTTTGTCTTTAAATTATCGGGTGAAAATATAGATAAAAGTGAGGCATTAGTGTTATGGCCAGAAAAGATTGCTAAAGGTGTTAAGGGGTGGTTAAAAAGGTCTTTGCGTAAGAGTGAATTATCTAGTTTCTATATTTCGTCTGATTTGTCTTTTTTGAAACAGAAAGTAAAAGTTAAGTCGTTACAAGGAGAATTTAACTTTGAAAATACGGATTTAAAATTTGTTAAGTTTTTACAGCCAGTAGAACGTTCTTCGGGTAGAGTGGAGTTAATTAATAAGAGGTTAGATATTAAGATAGATAAGGGGTATGTTGCTGGAAATGAAATATCTAATTTTCATGCTTTTATACCCATGCTAAAGAAAGGGGAGTCGGTATTGAACATTAATGGAGCTCTTAATATAGGAGGGAGGGGGATTATTGACTTCTTATTATCAGAAAGTTTATCACGAAAACAATTAAGGTTATTATATAGGTTATTTGGTGAAATCAAGGCTGATTTAGAATTGGCATTGCAGCTTAATCTTAGAAAACCATTTACAAACCGTGATTTTAAATTAGATGTTTCAGGTGGTATTAGGGATATGAAATATTTATTTGATGATAAATCAAAAGCCGGGATCTTTGTAAAAAAATCTTTTGGAGATGATAAATTTGATGTTAAATTGGATTTTGCTGATAGTAAGATTTATGTTCCGTGGATTAATTATCAAAAAGATTTAGGAGAAGAACTAATGTCTAATATGAAAATCTATAAAACTGGTGATTCTACTATGTTTGATGATGTGACTTTAGATGGTGGTAAGGAGTATTTGAGAAGTAATTTTTCTTTTTCCGGAAAAGGACTTAGTAGTTTGGAGATAATTGAAGCAAAATTGGATAAAAATGATTTTACTTTAGATTATTATACTGAAGGTGGGCAAAAATATTTTATATTAAATTCAGAGAATGTGGAATTGAGACCGGTTAATTTTACCAATATGGGGGGTAAGAAAAAATCTAATCCTAAAGACTTGGTTCTGGATTTAAATGTTAAGAAATTGAATTTTGCAAATGAAAACAAGTTTTATGATGTAAAAAGTAAATATATTTGTACTGATCAATGTAATTTTTTCTATGCACAAGCAAGGATGGGTAGTGATGAGGGAGTGTTTTTCAAATATTTTTTGAATCAGGAAAATGTTCCTAAACTTGTGTTAGAAACTAATAATTTGGGATATGTAATAGACAGTATTGGGATTTCAGATAAATTAGATAAAGGAAAACTTCACTTTGCTGCTGAACAAAAGGATGGTAGGTTCCAAGGAGATATATTGGTATCAAATTTTTACGTAAAGAAGGTTAAATTTTTTAAAAAACTTTCAGAACTTGATATATTACGGAATAAAAATTTAGAAAATAAAGATGATTTATTATTTGAAAAAGGGGGGGCTCAAATTAGTTTTGATAATAAAAACTTGGAAATAAAGGATACTGTTTTTTATGGTAAGCTATTTGGTATAACAACAGAAGGAAGGGTGTTTTTTCATAATAACACTATTGATTTAAATGGGGTCATTGTGCCTGCCTATAAAATAAACAATTTATTGGGAATTAAGGATATACCTGTGATTGGGAAATTGATAACAGGAGGAAAAAACAAAGGATTGTTGTCAGCAGGTTACGAAGTCAAAGGAAGTTTTAAAGATATGAATTTTAGCTTTAATCCGTTAACTGTAGCATTGCCAAGTTTTTTAAGAAGTATAGTGGATCTATTATCTTTTCAAAAGGGGGATCAAGATATAAATAATAAATAGAACCTTTAAGCCTTATATTGAAGGAATGTAAGTTTTGATTTTCCGTAGGTTTTTTCGATTATAAGATTGTAATGTTCTAGATCGTAACTAAATTTGTTGCGTTTGTCGCTTTCTATTACCACTATGGCCTTGTTATTTAGGCAGTTGTGTATAACTAAGTTATTTAAAGTTAGTAAGACTAGATTCTTATTATATGGTGGATCTAGAAAACAGAAATCTGCTTTAATACCTGAAATGGGAAATTTTTTTTCTAAATCGCAGGTAATGAATTCCGTTTTTTCATTATTGGTAAGTAATTTAGCATTGTCGTTAAACAAATTTTTTAATTTAGAATTATAATCTAGTAAATAGGAGTTTTTTATTCCTCTTGATAGTATTTCAAAAGTTATAATTCCAGATCCGCAGAATATTTCTAGGGAAGTATTGTTGTCAGAAAATATCTCATCCATACAAAAATGATCATTATGGGTGATTATATTAAATAATGCTTCACGTACTAATGATGAGGTAGGGCGGAGTTCCGGATCTTTTAGAGTCTTGACCTTTCTGCCTTGGTATTTTCCTCCAATAATCTTCATGATCTATATGTTTTGTAACTGATAATTAATACAAAAAATTTTATTAAAATATTAGTTTCAATAAAACTATATGTTTTACATGTAGTTTCGAGTTCAGATAGTTTTTTTATAATTAACTCTAATTCAGAGATTTGCCACAAGTTAGTATGTTTTCTTAATATATCTTTTTGTTTGAAAAATACAGGTGGTTTTAAAGATTTGATAGCATCATTAAAGTTATTATTTTGCATTAAAGATTTTACCTCT
>Ga0208127_1000894_pt1 | contig 15229 bp, 12 predicted proteins | sample ETNtaG_6_FD_185751 | JGI IMG/M metagenome (GOLD analysis project Ga0208127, IMG submission 185751) | Marine microbial and viral communities from oxygen minimum zone, Eastern Pacific Ocean - ETNP201306SV45 (SPAdes) (version 2) | ecosystem: Environmental > Aquatic > Marine > Oceanic ...
TTTTTACTTGTGGCGAAAAAGAAATAACACTCTCAAAGAACGAAAATCTTTTTATTCCGACTGGAGAGAAACATCGTGTGGCTAATCCATTTTCAGAAAATTTAGAAATTATCGAGGTCCAAGTTGGAGATTATTTAGGAGAAGATGATATTGAAAGGTTAGATGATAAATACGGTCGTCAGGATTGATGTTAATACTTAGGGAGAAACATCGATGACTACAGTTATAAATTGTTTCAAAGCTTATGATGTAAGAGGCCGCGTGCCGGAAGAGTTGAACGTTAATATAGCCTACCGTATTGGGCGTGCTTTTGCTGAGTTTCTTTCTCCAAAAATTATTGTCGTTGGTTTCGACATTCGTCTAACTAGTTGCGAACTCAATGACGCTCTGATCCGAGGGTTGAGAGACTCGGGAGTGGATGTTGTAAATATTGGTTTATGTGGCACTGAGGAAATATATTTTGCGACTTCACATCTTAATGTTGATGGTGGGATCATCGTTACGGCGAGTCATAATCCTAAAAACTACAATGGTATGAAGTTCGTCAGGAAGAACTCGGTACCAATTAGTGGTGATACGGGATTGAATGAAATTAGAGAGATAGCGGAGTCCAATTTATTTAAGGACTCATCAGTAAAAGGAAAAATTTCGTCAGCAAATTTAAGAGACGCTTACGTAGACCACCTTTTGAGTTACATTGACCTTAATGCGCTTAAACCGATTCGAGTCGTTTGCAATGCGGGAAATGGTGCAGCTGGATTGGTAATTGATCAATTAGAAAAAGTTTTACCTATTGAATTTGTAAAGATTCATCATGAGCCAAACGGAGAGTTTCCGAATGGGGTACCAAATCCCCTTTTAGAAGAGAATCGCTTGCCGACTATTGAGGCAATTAAAAATAATAATGCTCAGTTGGGAATAGCTTGGGATGGAGACTTTGACCGTTGCTTTTTTTTTGATGAACATGGAAGATTTATCGAGGGTTACTACATCGTGGGATTGCTCTCGCACTTTTTTTTGTCGAATTCGGCAGGCTCAAAGATAGTTCACGATCCTAGACTTACGTGGAACACGGTCGCTGTGACAAAAAAATTTGGTGGTCAAGCGGTATGCTGCAAAACGGGCCACGCTTTCATGAAAGAGCGCATGAGAAGCGAAGACGCTATTTATGGTGGTGAAATGAGCGCTCACCATTACTTCAAGGATTTCTTTTATTGTGACAGTGGAATGATCCCTTGGATACTCGTAATTCAGATGATGGCAGACCAAGACAAATCACTCTCTGAACTTGTAAACCAGTATATGACTGCATTTCCAGCCAGTGGTGAGATTAATACAGCCGTTGAAGATCCAGAGGGGTTGATTCAAAAAATTAAATCTCGCTATCAAAACTCCGCGGAGGCCATAGATAATATAGATGGGCTATCGATGAGTTTCAAAGATTGGAGATTTAATTTAAGAATGTCAAATACCGAGCCCGTGATCCGGCTAAATGTCGAATCTCGTGGTAATGCAAACTTAATGAATGAAAAAAAAGAAGAACTACTCAAGCATATAAGCAGGTCTTGAAAATTTAATCTTAAGAGATTCGAACGATTTAAATTTAGCGACGGCTATTTCAGATTGTCCAAAAGGTTTTGCTCCACGCCTATTTATGGGGCATGTTCCTTTTAATTAGCTTGATCAAATTTTTTGTAGAAGAATCTAGCTTATTAGATTCGTTATCGGTAGAAGTTAATTCCTTGTAGATATCTTTCGAAATTATTTTTCCAAGTTCTACGCCCCACTGATCAAAGGCATTGATATTCCATAATATGCTCTGAACAAAGACTTTGTGTTCGTACAGGGCAATTAGACAACCTAAATTGAAAGGATTCAGCTCGTCAATGAGTAAAGTATTACTGGGTTTGTTACCAGTTACCTTTTTTTGTGCTTCTTCGCTTTCAGAATTTCCTTTCATGAGGGCGAGACTCTGACTTAGACAATTAGCAAGGAGATGATTGTGCATCTCATTATGGTCGACGCTTTTGCTGCGCGTTTTAGCTATGGCTACAAAATCTATTGGGACAAATTGAGTTCCTTGATGGAGCAATTGGAAATAAGAATGTTGGCTATTGGTTCCAACCGTTCCCCATAGAATCTCACCTGTATTAATGGAAACCTGGTCGTTTTCCTTTGTTACGCTTTTGCCCAGGCTTTCCATACTTAGCTGTTGGAGGTAAAAGGGTAGCTCCTTTAACCGATGACTATAAGGAACAACAGCGCTGCTTCGGCAATTAAAAAATGCGTTATACCAAACTGTAATCAAGGCCATGATTACAGGCATGTTCTTTTCAGCGGATTCTTCTTGAAAATGCCTGTCCATTGAATGCGCACCCGCGTGGAATGCGATGAAACTCTCCATTCCCACTGAAAGCGCTACAGGGAGACCAATCGCAGACCACACCGAATATCTGCCTCCAACCCAGTCCCAAACTGGAAAAACGTTATCTTCTGCCACGCCAAAATTAATAGCACCATTTTTGTTGCTTGTTATCGCTATGAAATGCTTTTCAATTGCAACCGGTGCGTCAGAGGCTTCCAAGAGCCATTTTTTTGCAATTGCAGCATTCAGTGCAGTTTCTGGTGTGTTAAATGATTTTGAGGCAACGATAAAGATTGTAGTTTCAGGATTGAGTTCACTTATTACCTCATCAAAGTGTGAGGGGTCTACGTTTGACACAAAATGTAAGTTTTGCTCACCAACTTTGAAGTCCTCTAAGGCATCACATACGAGTCGAGGACCAAGATCCGAACCACCAATTCCTATGTTAACTATGTCCTTGATATTTTTACCACTAAATCCCTTCCACTTTCCTGAATGGATACGATTGACCATTATCTCCATACGTTGGAGACAATCTTTAACTTCATTATGCGGATTCTCATTGGCTGGTATACGAAGAGCAGTGTGCAAAACCTGACGATCTTCAGATGTATTGATTCTATCGCCTTCGAACATTGCCTCTATAGATTCTTCGAGGCGCATATCTGCTGAGAGTTCAAAAAGAGCTTTCAGCGTTTCCTGGTCTAGAAGATTTTTGGAGTAATCTAAGGTCAGGTGGTTATGCGATAGTGAAAACCGAGAAAAACGAGAGGAATCTCTAAAAAGACTATTAAGTCGGAAGCCTTTTTCTTTAAAAGATTCACTAAATTTTCTGAGTTTTCCCCATGCTTTGGATTGTGTTGGGCAGGTAATTTTTTGCACGACTGGCTTCAATTTTCTGTTACCGGTTGTTGATTAACCGTATCTCTTTTTGGCTTTCGTAGAAGCGCCAACCATCCGTCTTTTTTAACTATTTTGTGACAGTCTAAAAACGGCTGAAAGTGCTGCACGATTATATTGTTACTGTATTTTTCTGAACCGAAGTTCTCGGGTATTCCTTCCTTTGGATAATAAGCAGTTCCAAAAATCCAATCTAAGAAATTAAACTCAGCTGAGAAATTCTTATCGATCGCATCAGGATGATTCGAATGATGCCAACGATGGAATTTAGGATTGCTCATTATATAGCCCAACCAGTGCGGATCTCTTATATTCCCGTGCCCATATCTGCCCCAAAAGTCATTGAAGGAGACGAATAGAAAAACTATACCAGGGTCTGGTTGAAAATAGGTCACGAGCATGAGGTAGGGCGCGGCAAATAATGTTTTGTCTATAATATGAAACCTGCTGGTTGAAAAAGAATCTAAGTTAACAGAGCTATGATGGACTCGATGAAATTGCCAAAGCAGAGGAATTTTATGACAGGCAAGGTGAGCAAAGTAAAAAGTTACGTGGCCGAACATTAGAACGGCGAAACAGTTTATCGACCAATGCGCACTGATAAGTGCACCGCGCAGATATGGACCCTCACCTCCATGGCTTGCCGAATATGTAACGAGCCACGAAACTAATGCGGCATTTATCATTGTCCATAAATGGACCCGATGATAAGTGTGTATTAGATCATTAAGAATGCCCGGCCGAATGAATTTTTGCCCCTTTAGTGGCACTATTCTTTCAATAATAGGTATTAGCCATATCCACCCGTAGAGCGAAAGCATCTGGAACCACTCTTGTGTTGCAGGAGATATCGTCACTTTTAATTTTTCGGTGTCTTAATTCTAGGGGCTAGTGCAGGGCTTTGAGGCCACTCTTACTATTGAAACAAATAATTGATTCTGAGTAAAATTTTTGAGCCTCTCTATGCGCGTTTAGCATTTGGCTTCAAGAACAAATATGTTCAGACTAGTTAATGTTGAACCTAAAGTCTTTTTTTTGTAGCATCCCCGCCCTGATGTGGTCTAATATAAAGACTAATGCCGCTATAGCTCAGCCGTGGTAGAGCAGCTGATTTGTAATCAGCAGGTCCCGAGTTCGACTCTTGGTGGCGGCACCAGAATAAAAAAAGGAGAACAAGGTCGCTTGTTCTCCTTTTTTCCATCCTTGAACCCGATTTAATTTTCATTATTTTTGGTCTATGCTGAGCGCATTGAAACCCGATGAACCGGTCAATTATTTGAGTATTGAAACCAAGCCAAACTAGTTTTAAGGAGCTGGTCAAAAACGTTAAATGGATCTGATATGAGCAACGATTCTAAAATCGCTTTCTGGGGAGTGGGTACCTCCAGAACACTCCGTCCAATCTGGGTAGCTGAAGAGTTAGGATTAACTTACAAAATACATCCCATTGGCCCGAGGACGGGAGAGACTCAAACCAAAAAGTATAGTGAGCTGAACCCTAAACGGAAAGTCCCTTTCTGTGAGGATGGTGATTTTAAGCTCTCTGAGAGTGTAGCTATCTGTAGATATTTAATTAGCACTTATGGAAATAGCACAACTCTGATGAAACCACAGTCATTCAAGGATTTAGCTAAAGAGGATGAGTGGCTGAGTTATATCTATGGTGAATTGGACGAGACAAGCTTGTATGTAATGAGAAGACATCAAGGATTACCTGAAATATACGGAGAAGCACCTACCGCTGTCGATGCTGCAAGAACTTACGCGATGAGGCATTTAGATGTAATAGACGTTCATCTGAAAGGGCGAAGTTATTTACTGGCTGAAACTTTTGGCCTAACAGATATTTTTCTTGTAACGTGCCTAAATTGGGCAGAAAACTATGGAATACCCCTACAAGACGGTTTGCGACGATACAGAGATAGCATAACTCAAAGAGCACAATATAAAGCTGCAATGATAAAAAATAAGAAAAATTGAAATTATGTATAGGAGTTTTTGAATGGGACCACTTAATGGCATTAAGATACTAGATCTAACGAGCATGGTTTCCGGCCCCCTTGCGGCAACTATATTGGGAGATCAGGGAGCCGATGTCATAAAGGTAGAGCCAATCCACGGAGAACAACTCCGTCACTTGGGTGAGCCTCACAACGGCGTGCCTGCTTCATTTTTTTCCTGTAATCGCAACAAAAAATCACTGGCGGTTGATCTTAAGAAACAATCTGGTAAGGACATACTTTGGAAATTGATCGATTCAGCAGATGTCTTACTTCAAAACTTTAGGCCTGGCGCGATGGCTCGGATGGGTTTCGCAGAGTCTGATGTTCGACAAAGAAACAATAAAATAATCTATGTATCTATTAGCGGTTTTGGTAACAAAGGTCCTTTTGCCCACAAGCGGGTATATGACCCGATCATTCAAGGTCTATCCGGTGCGACAGACATTCAGGCGGACAGAAATACCGGGCGCCCTAATATGTTTAGAATTATCTTAGCCGACAAGGTTTCAGCGATGACGGCCGCACAGGCGGTGAGCAGCGCGTTGTTTTATCGCGAAAGAAATGGGCAAGGGCAGCATATAGAGTTGTCTATGCTAGACGCTACCTTAGCGTTTTTTTGGCCGGAAGGAATGACAGGTCTAACGTTTGCTGAGAAAGAGACTGACGTCAAAAAAACATTTTCTTCAATTGACCTAATTTATGAAACACAAGACGGTTATATCACGATTAGTGTGATATCCGATAAAGAGTGGAGTGGCATCTGTAAAGTTTTAAAATGTGAGGAGCTAATCCAAGATGAGCGATTTGCAACATCTCGCGCCCGGAGACAGCATGCAGATGAAAGACGGTCAATTTTAGGTGAGATGGTTAAGAAATGGACGAGTCAGGATTTGCTCAATAGTCTTGATGAGAACGATGTTCCTTGTGCTCCGCTCCTAAACCGCACGGAGCTGATGAACCATCCTCAAATAATTGAAAGTCAGACTATCCAAAGGTTGGTTTTCGAAGGATTTGGAGAGGTACGACAAGCGAGACCCGCGGCAAGGTTTCAATTGACTGAGAGCGAAATCCGATTGCCAGCACCTCAGTTAGGTCAGCATAGCTCAGAAGTTTTAACCTCCCTGGGTTATGATCAAGAGGCAATAGACGAACTAATTGCCAAAAAAACGGTATTACAAACGGACTGACTCATTTTGGGAAAAGACGGCTTCCTGTATATAGTAAAGCACCGTTGGCATCACAAATTTCCCCCAAGTTAGTGCGACAGCTTTTGTATCGAGCTTCAACTTTCTCGTTTGACACAAAAGTAAGTTCTAGTTTTGCCGTGCCAGGCCCTATAACTTGGTCTAAGGTGGCGGTATTGCCGAGTCTCCCGCCAAAATACGCTTTCCAAGTAGTTCCATCTTTTTTTAATTCAAGGTAGAGGAGACCCTCCAAACTTTCGTGTAAAGAATAGAAAGATGAACTCTTGTCATCTTGCCATAGTCCGTTGAAGGCCCCAGAGGCAGCTTGAAAATTTTTGGGTGTTATTGTTAATTTGTACTCTGTGATTGGTGCGGAATTTGAGTCTAAAACTGGGGCCACAAAAATGAAAAACATTCCTTTATCGGTTACCGGAATGGTTTTATCCACCGGACTGCCCTCTGAGGGACTCAGCGTTTCCTGGAATATTAGGTAGTTATTACGAGGCTCTTGGACACCAACCAGCCATTGATTTTCATTTTGACTTGAGTTGGGAGATTCAAACCGCAGGTTCAAATCTTCGGTTGAGTTAACAATCAGTTTAAAGTAGTCCCAGTCTTCGCTATTGGATAACCGGCCCGTCATCGCGACCCCAGAAGTTAGGGTGTCAGCCGAAATCTCAGAGTTGTTATTCTCTGATTCCAGATCAGCGAAGACCTTGAAATGAAAAATAACCATCAGTATGACAATCAGTTTTTTCAACATAGAGGCTCTGTGCATTATGCTTTAAATAATTAGTGCAATCCGATCACGGGTCCGAACTCGGCATTTTACACTCTGCGCTTTGATTTAGCCTAGCCCTTATCAAAGAGTCATGTATGAGCTTGTAGTCATTTCCTGATTCAATTATGCTTCCGTCCCTTGAAGAACAACCAAAATTATAGTGCTAGTAATTATGTTAGATGAACAGCAAATTCGCGAACTGGTTGCAACCTATGGGCCAGCAGTTAATGAGGGAAGGCCCATCACACAAATAATTGCTGATGGAGATCTTCCGCGTTTATCTGGGAGCAACATTCTTGAGGGTAAGGTTTCCGATTCAGTGTTTTCGGATACACTCGCCACAAAGGAAGGCGCACCTATCCGTCTGATGTTTCGAAACAATCGAATATCCACACATGACGTTAATCGGGGTGCAATTCCTTTTAAAGATCAAGTTTTAGCTTTCAATCACGATCATATGCTTCAGCTTGTTAAAGATATCCTTGGATCGTCACAATTCACGGTAACGGACTTGAAACCGAGTTCCACTGTAATTCCTGCTGAAAACTTAAATTTAATAATGTTAGAGAACGTTCTGCGTTTGTACATGGCTGAGAGTTCAACATCAACCTCGCTATATCAACACTGGCTTTCAGCTAAAGATCGTGGCGAAGACGTTTTAAGCTACGCCGGACATAAGATTAATGTGAAAGGACTCCATCCTAATGGAGTGCTTCCGTACTTGATGGATACGCCGAGCACCAAGGAAAAAATCGATAGAACAATTGATGCTAAGTACTTAATAGAGAGCGGCGTCTGCACCTCTGAGCAGTATGACCAAATTAGGAACTCATCGCTCATGGCATTTGGAGTGGTCTCCAATTACTTAAATACTAAAGGCATGGTCCTTGTCGATACAAAAACAGAACATGGAATTAATTCCTCTGGGGAGATAGTTTCTGCAGATGAGCTTTACACAATGGATTCATCGCGATTCTGGAAGCTAGATGATAGTGGCAAGCTAGTGACAAGGGATGGTAAACCCGCGTCTTTTTCTAAAGAATTTGCGAGAGGGATGGTCAAAGAGAAAGATCAACAGTTTAATGAAGAGCAGTCTAATGAAATTGCAGTAAGGTACATCCAAGGATTGCAGCATCTTACGGGAGAGGAGTTTGTGCCTGACTTGCGTCCACGAGATGAAAGAATTGTAGATTCAACCAACCTTATTCTAGATACGTTGCTCTAAAGGAAATGTTGCTCAGTGAATAGTTTGCTGCGGCTTTCTTTTCTCATTTATCGTTGGAGCTGATAATTTCGATTCTTGCGACACATAAGATCTTGTAGTAACCGGACTAGCCAGGTAGTCATTCAACTTTTCTAGAAAGTCAGCCATGTGTTCGGTCCGATAATGCTCTTGAAGACAGTCTGCGTTTTCCCATTCTTGCAGCAATATTACTTGGCAAGAGTCAGTGATGCCTTCATAGTACTCATAACTGACACACCCGTGTTCTTTCCGACACAGTCGAACCATCTTTTTCATAAGATTCATAACTGACTCTTTGTTGTCAGAATTCAATTGAAAAGTACTTTGAACCATTATCATGTCTTGGGTTGCCTCTCAAATTTTCTTTATCTTATATCTTAATAGGGTCAAACTCCAACTATTCAATGCTAAAGGCTGAACATTTATCAAAAGCGGTTTGCTTTTTGCACGAAAAATCTTATGTCTTCAGATACCAAAGCTATCATATTGTGTTGTTATCACGCATGTTATTGATTTGGTCGTTAGTGAAACCCCATTTTTCTAATATTTCTTCCGAATTTTCTCCAATTAAACTTGCTGAGGATTGAATCTTGCCTTGGGTTCGACTGAATCTTGGTGCAGGAGCTGGCTGAGTAACACCTTCAAAGTCCACAAACGTGTCTCTGTCTTGATTATGTGGGTGATTTGGCGCTTCTTCTAGATCTAGGACGGGAGAGAAGCACACATCTGTTCCTTCCAGCAGCTCACACCATTGGTCTCTAGTTTTTGTTTTAAAAAGAGTCTCCATTTTTTGTCTTTTTAACGGCCAAGCTTCTTGTTCTAGTTGTTCTTTGAAACTCTCGTCTGCAATTCCACATTTTTCAAGAAGAAGAGCGTAGAACTGTGGCTCTAGTGATCCTAATGAAATGTGCTTTCCATCTTTACATTCGTAACTACCATAGTAAAACGCACCTCCATCCAGTCGATTTTTATAGCGATCTGTCGTCCACATACCCATAGCCATCATTCCATAAAAGCCACTTAAAAGACTTGCTGTTCCATCGGTCATTGCAGCATCAATGATTTGTCCATTTCCAGAAGAATGTCTTTCCAATAGTGCAGCGAGTACGCCGCTGAGCAAGTACATTGCGCCACCTCCGAAGTCTCCAATCAAGTTCAGGGGAGGAGTAGGGGGTCTATCCGGATAACCCATAGAGCCTAAAGCTCCGGCGAGAGAAATATAATTTATGTCGTGACCTGCCGCTTGAGAAAGTTCACCATGCTGACCCCAGCCGGTCATCCGTCCATAAACTAGCCTCGGATTTTGTTTGAGACATGTCTCAGGCCCAAGACCTAGACGTTCCATTACGCCTGGGCGAAATCCTTCGATGACTACGTCGGACTTATCTATCAATTTTAGAGCGGTCTCCACACCTTGTTGATTCTTGAGATCAACAGCGATTGATTTACGTCCTCGAAAGAGCACATTAGCTCGATGGCCTGAACCCTTCTGACTCAACCGATCTATTCTAATTACCTCTGCTCCCATATCTGAAAGCATCATCGCACAAAATGGCACCGGTCCAATGGCCGCCATCTCTACCACTTTAATTCCCGCTAGAGGTCCCATAGATTAAACCTTTTTCGTTTCGTTAAGTGAAATAATAGTGCATCGGACCCTTAAAATATAGGACAACAGCACCATCAGATTTACTGGCCGCGTTTCCCTTTTAATTTGTGATCGATTATTCTTGCAGGCCGAAGTAGATTTTTTAAGAGTAGAGACATAATTATGGAATTGGCAAATAAAACAGCTTTTATCACTGGTGGCGCTTCAGGATTGGGGTTAGCAACCGCGCGGAACTTTGTAGAAGCTGGAGCTAATGTCACTCTATATGATATGAATGAGGAATCACTGAAATTAGCAGCTAAAGAATTCGGATCTAAAGCAAGTTGTTTCAGGGGCGATGTAGCTGATGAAGTTAGTGTTAAGGAAGCGATTAAAGAGACAATTTCTTCTTTTGGCTCCATTCATATAAACGTTAATTCTGCAGGTATTGGCGGTGCTGCTAGGACCGTTGGTCGTGATGGGCCTATGCCCCTCGAAAAATTTGAGCACATAATCAGGGTGAATCTAATAGGGACCTTTAATGTGCTTAGGTTGTGTGCTGAGGCGATGCAGGTCAATGAACCGCAAAATGAAGATCAGGAAAGGGGGGTTATCGTAAACGTTGCTTCCATAGCAGCGTTTGATGGTCAAACGGGGCAAGCAGGTTATGCCGCGAGCAAGGGCGGCATTGTCTCCATGACGTTGCCAATTGCAAGAGATTTGGCGAAAAGAGGTATAAGGGTTGTTACGGTAGCGCCAGGTATCTTTGAAACCCCGCTGTTGGCGGGCGCGCCAGATGAAGTAAAAGAACCGTTGATTGCGATAACGCAATTTCCTAAAAGACTGGGTAATCCAGAGGAATTTGCTGAAGAAGTAGCCCATATTGTCAATTGCAGTTACTTAAATGGAGAAGTTATTCGGTTAGATGCAGGTATTCGAATGCCGGCTATGTAAGAGTATAAGGAACATGACTTGTTCTGTATTAATTTAGCGAATTTATTGAGGTGATTTTGAATGAACGAAGCTTATATTGTTGGTGCGGTGAGAACGGCAACGGGAAGAAAAAAGGGTAGATTGAGTAATCTGCACCCGGTTGATATGGGAGCCATCGTCATAGATGAGTTAATTGATCAGACAGGAGTACCAACGAATGGTGTAGATGATGTTATTTTTGGAGTTGTGAGCCAGATCGGATCGCAAGCCGGTAATCTGGGGCGCAACGTAGCAATGTCCTCTAAATTGGATTTGGAGGTCCCAGGAACGACTGTGGATCGCCAGTGTGGCTCGTCTTTGCAAGCTATTCAGTTCGGTGCACAGGCTGTAATGTCCGGAACACAGGATGTCGTTATTTGTGGAGGGGTTGAGGCCATGAGCACGGTTGAAATCGGGTCGAACATCCGAGATGGACTCGATCACGGCAGAGGAACTCCTAAAGGCGAGAGACTCGAACTTCAGTATCCCGGGATACAATTTTCTCAGTTCGATGGCGCAGAATTACTAGCGGAAAAGTATGAAATTACCAGGGACGAGCTAGATGCTTTTGGTCTCAAGAGTCATCAAAGGGCATCCAAAGCGACTAAAAATGGACTTTTCAAGGATGAAGTAGTGCCGTTAAACATAAAGCTAGAGGATGGGTCTGCGGATGTACACGATATAGACGAAGGTATTCGCTTCGATGCTTCACTTGAGAGCATGCAAGGGCTTAATCCTCTTCGAGAGGGTGGAGTAATAACCGCCGGAACAGCGAGTCAAATTAGTGATGGGGCAGCTGCGGTGATGGTTGCAAACCGAGACGCAGTTGAAAGATATAATCTTCCAGTCCGCGCTAAAATTCATTCTCTAGCCGTGGTAGGCTCAGACCCGGTGATTATGTTGGAAGGTCCAATCCCGGCCAGTAAAAAAGCACTTGAGAAAGCGGGTTTAGAAATTGATGATATAGATTTGTATGAGATCAATGAAGCCTTTGGATCCGTGCCACTTGCTTGGGCAAAAGCTATGAATGCGAGTGAGGATAGATTAAACGTAAACGGTGGTGCGCAAGCGTTAGGGCACCCACTGGGGGGCACCGGCGCCAAATTGATGACGACGCTTGTCAATGAACTAGAGCGCAGGTCTGCTCGATATGGATTGGTCGCAATTTGTGAGGGCGGTGGAACTGCAAATGCGATGATCGTTGAGCGCATGGACCAACTACCTGAGTAAAAGAGAGATTTATGCTATTCGATAAAGATCAATCACCGTGGATGGATGAAGAACTCTCCATCATGCGAGGAGCAGTACGTAAATTCATCGAAAAGGAATTTACCCCAGTTGCTAAAAAGTGGGAAGAACAAGGGTTTGTTGATCGGGAAGCCTGGTTAAAAGCGGGACAGTCGGGATTACTTTGCGCTTCGATACCCGAAAAGTGGGGTGGTGGAGGTGGTAACTTTAAGCATGAAATGGTCCTTGTTGAGGAGCTGGCATACGCTCATGTAACCGGTTTTGGTAACGGTGTACATTCTGGAATAGTAGCTCACTACATCAATTCATATGGCACCGAAGAGCAAAAAGCTAAGTGGTTGCCAAAGATGGCGAGTGGTGAAATTGTATCTGCAATTGCGATGTCTGAGCCGGGCACAGGCTCCGACTTGCAATCTGTGGCAACAACAGCGGTGAAAAATGGTACCGGGGAGTATGAATTAAACGGTCAGAAGACGTTCATCACAAACGGAATGACTGCTAATTTGATTTGTGTTGTCGCCAAGACTGATCCTACTGAAGCGGCGAAGGGAGTATCGCTCATCATGCTAGAAACAGAGAATGTAGAGGATACGGGAGGTTTTAAGAGAGGCAGAAATCTAGAAAAGTTAGGGATGAAGGCACAAGACACTGCAGAACTTTTTTTTGACAACGTGAGGATTCCAGCGGAGAACCTTTTGGGCACTGCGGAAGGCAAAGGATTCATTCAGTTAATGGAGCAGTTGCCTCAAGAGAGATTAATCATTGCGGCGGGGGCTTGTGCCGTTATTGAGTCGGCTTTGCAAATCACGTCAGAATACGTCAAGGAACGCAAAGCGTTCGGGAAAAGGATTTTGGATTTCCAAAATACGCAATTTAAATTGGCAGAGCGACTCACTGAAGCAAAGCTTGCCCGCACATTCGTAGATCAGTGTGCTATGCAGTTGGCAGATGGCAAATTGGATGGTGCAACAGCTGCCATGGCTAAATGGTGGACTACGCAAAAACAATGCGAAATTATTGATGAGTGTCTTCAATTTTTTGGTGGCTACGGATACATGATGGAGTATCCAATTGCAAAAATGTATGCCGATAGCCGAGTGCAAAAAATCTATGGCGGCAGTAATGAGATCATGAAGATGCTGATTGCTCGCGAGATTTAGCTGGTGTTTGCGAACCTCAAATTAAAATCATCTCAAATCGGGTAACTGGTAACCGTCTTCATCCATCTTAGCTCTTATCGCTTTCTTGTCGATTTTTCCGGTCGAGGTCAATGGTATATTTTTTGTTTCAATAATCTCGTCCGGGAGTTGCCATTTCGCAAAAATACTGCTGCAGTGCTCAATCACAGCATCCGAATTCAGCTCTACCCCATCGCTCATTATGACTAAAGCAACTGGACGCTCATCCCACTTTGGATGAGGTCTAGCCACCACGGCTGCCTGTGCCACCCCTGGCATGGCTACGATATGATTCTCTAAATCAACTGACGATATCCATTCCCCACCGGACTTTATCAGATCTTTTGATCTATCAGCGATCATTACGTATTGTTGGGAATCGATTTTTGCAACATCACCAGTGACTAACCAGCCATCATGAAATTTATCCGGTTGCGGATCGTTATAATACTCGGACGCTATCCATGGCCCTTTTATGCAAAGCTCACCAACTGCTTCTCCATCGTGAGGTAGGGCATTCCATTCCTCGTCAAAAATCTCTATATCTAGACTAGGCATAGCGAGACCAGCTTTTGCAATATTTTCGAACTGCTCATCTTCGGTAGTGCCTAAGTGCGATCGCTTTGCTACTTTCCTGGAGACCGTGCCGAGCGGGTTAGTCTCGGTCATACCCCATCCTTGAATCATCTCGACTTTGTAACTTTCCCAGTACCAGCGCATCATCTCAACCGGTGGAGCAGATCCGCCGCAAGTGAGCCGACCAAGTTTGCTTAAGTTGTACTTACCCTCGTTAGCTTCTAGTTCTGCCCGCACTCCCTGCCAGATGGTTGGGACCCCGGCAGAAATTGTCACTTCCTCATCCTGCATTAAATTAAGGAATACCTCAGGAACCATAAAACGGTGAGGCATTACCTGTTTGCAGCCGAGCATAGAAGCGGCATAAGGAAGACCCCATCCCATTGCATGGAACATTGGGACGATTCCAAGGAGGGAATCTAAGCTTGATAAACCTAAAGCGTCCGGTAAGGATTCTACGAGAGTGTGCAGATACGTTGACCGGTTGGTATACATGACTCCTTTTGGTTTGCCAGTGGTCCCTGAGGTATAACAGAGACCCATCGGCGATGTTTCATCGATATCAGGCCAGTCATAAGTTTCAGGTTGCCCTTTAATAAAGTCATCATAATCGATCTGATTCTCAAAAGAGCTTTCTCCATTTTCGCCGTGTCGGCAAATTACCAATAATTCTACGCAAGGAATTTTCCCCCAAAGAGGTTCCAATAGGGGTAGGAGATCTTCATCAGCGAAGATAACTTTATCTCCTGCATGATTTATTATGTATTCCAAGTCAGCAGGAGACAGTCTGATATTTAAAGTATGAAGAACGGAGCCCATAGACGGTACCCCTTGATAGAGCTCTAAATGGTAGTAGTTATTCCACATAAAACTACCAACTCGATCGCCAACTTTAATGCCATGCGCACGCAACGCGTTTGCAACTTGATTTGCCCTAGCCCATGTCTTGCCTAAGGTCTGTCGATGAGTCCCGTTAATTTGCTGCGTGACGACTTCGACCTCGGGATCTAAGAGGGCACCACGGCCTAAGATACGGGACATCAGTAGAGGTGTATTCTGCATGGTCATGGATTGTTCCCCCATATTTTGGACTAGTTCTGTAATCAAAGCGGAAGAGGAGCATATCGGATAATGAGGTGAATGATCAAATCTGAAATGCGTCTTAAGGTGCAACAAAATCTCCGCGTTGAG